>Ga0116228_10000135_pt1 | contig 48088 bp, 40 predicted proteins | sample S1TSphfallax_2_FD_89694 | JGI IMG/M metagenome (GOLD analysis project Ga0116228, IMG submission 89694) | Host-associated microbial communities from peat moss isolated from Minnesota, USA - S1T2_Fc - Sphagnum fallax MG | ecosystem: Host-associated > Plants > Peat moss > Unclassified | place...
ATTCCCCGGTAGCTCAGTGGTAGAGCGACGGACTGTTAATCCGTTGGTCGGCGGTTCGAATCCGTCCCGGGGAGCCACATTCCAATAGGTCTACAGATGCTCGTCGGTCACCATGGCCAGACGTCGTAAATTCGAACCGCCGACGTACATCGCCACCGGCGCCAATCACCACACCATGAGGTCGAGACCCGGAACATCCTGGAAGTCGATGGCATTGCGCGTCACGAGGGTAGCGCGATGCACGAGCGCTTGGGCGGCAATCATCCGATCCAGAATCTTTCGACGAGAATACCCTGCCGATTCGACGATCTTACGATACGCATCGGCGTCGATGTCATCGAAGGCCAGCACTGGAAGCGTCGCCAATATCGCGTCCAACCGCGGTCGCCGAACGCTCGCTTGCGCGGCGTCTCGATAAACACCACCCTCGAGCTCGACCCGGCTGACGACCGACAATAGGATAGCCCCCGTCAATGCCGCCACCTTGGCGGTGACTGCTTCATCTCCGTCACGCAGATGGATTGCGACGTCGGTATCCAGTAGAAATGCCAACCCTCAAAGTCCCGGCCGTTCCGGCAATACGTCATCGTCGCGCTCCTCAATGCTTGGTGGTCTCGGAAGCTGTGCCAGCTGCTTCACCAGATCACCAATCGGCTTGCGCGTCGGATATATGGTGAGAACGTCACCGGAGCGCACGATAGTTACTTCCATCTCACGCCCGAACGCGACATTTCGCGGCAATCGTACGGCTTCGCTGTTCCCGCTGCGAAATGTCCGGCTATCGGCAATGGCCACATCATGCTTTTTCGTCATCACACGTATATACGACATGTCGTTCACGATAGCAAGAGCCCGCTCATGCTGAATTCCCGCTCATTTCGCGAAGGCCCGGTTCGGGCCGCGCCGCTCGGGGGTGTGCCCTCCTCTCGACATGCGCGCTGTCGACGACCCGCTCCGTGCGCCCGACGTCGGCCCGTACTCGCCGTCGCCGCCGATCTGAAAGCGCGACATCATCTGCGTGAGATTCCCCGCCTGCACGTTGAGTGACTGCGCCGCCGCGGTCGCCTGTTCGACCAGCGCGGCGTTCTGCTGCGTACCCTCTTCCATCGACATCACGGCCTTGTTCACCTGCTCGATCCCCGATGCTTGCTCCTGGCTCGAGGCGGCGATCTCGGCCACCACGTCGGTGACCTTCTTCACCCCGCTGACGATCTCCTGCAGCACCTTGCCGGAGGCATCCACCAGCTTCGTCCCATCCTCCACCTTGGCCACCGATTGCTGAATCAGGCCCTTGATCTCCTTCGCCGCCGCGGCGCTGCGCGAGGCAAGATTGCGCACCTCCGAGGCGACCACCGCGAAGCCCCGGCCCTGCTCTCCGGCGCGCGCTGCTTCGACGGCCGCATTCAAGGCCAGCAGGTTGGTCTGAAAGGCGATGTCGTCGATCACACCGATGATGTCGCCGATCCTCTTCGACGACGCATTGATCTCGCTCATCGCCAGCACTGCCGACTGCACGACAGCGCCGCCCTGTTCGGCCTGATCGCGCGCCGCCCGCGCCAACTGGTTGGCCTGCGCCGCGTTATCCGCATTGTTCTTCACCGCCGCGGTCATCTCTTCCATCGAGGCGGCCGTCTCCTCCAGGCTCGAGGCCTGCTGCTCGGTGCGCTGACTCAAATCCGCATTGCCGCGCGATATCTCCTCAGCTCCGGTGCCGACCTCTGAGGCCGCATTCGTGATCGTGCGCATTACCTCAGCGGTGCTGCCGATCAGACGGTTCACGCCGCCGGCCAAGGCCTTGAAGAACCCCTCTTTACCCTCCTCGCGAATGCGCGCCGTCAGATTACCCTCGACGGCTTCGTTGACGGTCTGCTCGACTTCCTCCTCGATTGCGATCTCATCGGTCCGATCAAGCCACTGCACCACCGTACCCAGCCGTACGCCCGAGCTGTCCATGACCGGATTGAAGATCACCCGCAGCGTGGCCCCACCCATCTTGATGTTCGAGGTATGCGGGCTGGCGAGGCTCGCCAACAAGTTCCGCTGGTGCGAGGGAGCACGGTGGAACGAGTCGAACGACGTACCCACGATGCGTTCGAGATCGAACTGCGGTAACAGCTTACGAATCTCGGCGATCCGCCGCCGTAGGATGTCGATGGCGAAGTCATTCGTGTAGATGATCTTGCCGTCGTTGTCCGCCAACATCACGCCCACCGACACCCGATCGAGCGCGACGCGAATCCGTCGGTTCTCCGCCGCCGCCAGAGCATCCTCCGATATGCGGCGATGCGATTCGTCTTCCAGCACCAACTTGGCCAGTATGCCTTCCTTGAAGACCAATACTGCCCGGCCCATGTCGCCGAATTCGTTCGCGAGTTCCGTGAACGGGACCGGCGCATCGACGTTGCCATACGCCAAACCACTCATGCGCTCGGTGATCCGCTGTAACGGATCCGTGATGCTGCGAGCCAGCACCAACGCCATCGCGACCGTTAGGCCCGCGATGAGCGCACTCAACACCCCGAGCTTGAGCCCCAGTATCCATTCGGCGGCATGGATGTCGTCCAAGTAGGCGCCGCTACCGACGATCCAGCCCCACGGAGCGAAACCCTTTACGTAGGCCAGCTTCGGCGCCACGACATCAGAGCCCGGTTTGGCCCAATGATAGGCAATGGATCCCTCGCCGCTACGTTTCACGAGGTCCACCATAGCCGCAAAGTGCTTCATCCCGGCCGGGTCTTTGTAGTCGCCGACGTCCATCCCTTCCATCTCGGGCTTGAACGGCAGCAACAGCATGCGCGGCGTCATGTCGATGACGAAGATATAATTCTTGCCGTCATAGCGCACCGCACGCAGCGCTTCCTTGGCGGCGGTCTGCGCCTTCGCTCGGGTGAGCGTCCCCGAACGCTCCAAGCCTTCGTAGTACGCGAGAGTGCTGCTGGCTGATTCGACTTGTGAGCGGACCTTCGACGCGATGCCCTCATTCAAGACGCTAATGCCTTGCAGTATGGACAGTGTGACCACGGCCAAGAGCCCGACGAGCCCCACGGCGGTGAGGACTTGCAGACGAAACTTGATCGATTTCTGTTGAATGAGCTCTTTCATGGGTACCGGATATCGGCGGCGGGTACCCAACATTGAATAAACCTTTCAACAAGCTCGCGTGAAAGCGGGTGCTGCAAAGCAACCGCGTCAGCCCGAAGATGCAACCTCAACGAGTCAGCGAGCGGCCCCCGCGAGTGCACCATCGACTCCGATCCGAAGCAGCCGTTGATCATCATCGGCGCACACCCAACTGCCGGCCGAGTCCACAACACCGCCGATATACGTTGCCTCTTCAGGAAACTTGCATAGCGGCATGCTGCGTCCCGACTTGTTGACGGCGACCAACGCTTCGGGCGCGACGTCGTGGCTCACCCAGGAATCGAGCGCCGACAAGGTCGCGAAGCTGTTGGGACCGGAACCTGCCGAGCAGTGACCCATGCCGGGAATCATGAACAGCCGAGCGCGCGACTGCAGCGCAGTGTACCCGCGCTCCTGCGCAGCCAGCGCACGGTAGAACCAAAGCGATCGATACGGCGACACCTGCGCGTCGCTGAAGCCGTGATACATGATGAGCTTGCCGCCACGCCTGAGGTATTCATGCAGCTTGCCGGGATCGTCGGAGTCGCCCGTCCCTTCCCGCCGCCGCAGGAGGTCGATTGCTGCTCTCGAGATCACGTTGCCCGCTTGCGGCCAGTCGGCGGTGACGTCATAGGTAGGATCGTATTCGACGTAGTAGCGAATACCGGCGTCACCGATGATCCATGCGGCCGGGCCCTTGCCGATTCCTCCCCAGGGTTGCGCCGCGGTCGGGTCGGCGGCGGGACTCGACGTCTCCGCCTGACCCTCGAATCCGGAGGTGGCGTAATCGCCGAGACTCATGCCGGGCGCCACCAGCATTCCCTGCCGATCGACCAGTTTTTCCAGGTACAACTTCAAGCCTTCCGCCTGCGGCGCGCTCAAGACGGCGGGCACCAACGCCGACGGATCGACGGAGCACTCGGCAGGATTCTGAATCAACCCGTCCACGGTCCCATCGAGCCCATCGCAGTTCGACAGCACTGCCGCATCGACGGCAGGAATCAGTGAATACGGAATGTAGGCGGCGGGCGGTAAGAACGCTGTCGACTGTTTGATGCTCGTTGCCCGCTGTGCATCGAGCGCCATTACCGGATCACCGGCAATAAGGCCATCAAAGTCCCGCGGATAGCGCTCCCCTTCCATCAACGACTGACGTCCACCGGTCGAGCAACCATCGAAATAGGCGTGTTCGATGGTCCCAGAATAGTAATCCTGCACCAAGACCTTGGTCGCCACGGTCACATCGTGAACGGACCGATAGTCGAAGTCGATGATCGCTGATTCGTCCGGCTCACCCGGTGCGAGCAGGATCCAGGTGGGATCCGGGGTGGTTGGATCCTGCTCATGCCCGGTGTCGGTGTTGACGACGGCATAACCCAGCGGCAAGGCTGCCGCAATATCATTGGCGTTCGCGGAGATGTTATCGAGCGAGCCGCAGTTGCCGCCGCAGCCAAAAAATACCAGGCGCCTATTCCATAGGGCGGGTAGCTTGAGAACAAACTCGGCCGATCCCCGGCCCACTCCTTCGCCTTCCGTGATGATCGTGCCCTGCACCCGGCAATACTCCGGATTCAACGCCGTCGCCGCGTCGAGCGTCGCCGATGTGATCGTCACGGCATCGACCTCGAAGCCGGACAGCGCGGCGACCGAACAACGGCTCGCGCTCGCCGTGACGGCTGACCCCGCAGCCGGCGTCATCGCACTCCACAGCATACCGAGCATGGACAGATAGAACAGCCAGGACAAACCCAGTCCGCTCAGTCGCCCGTGCTCGCAGCGCCTTCTTGTACCCGGCCATAGGTCTCGTTCAAGCGCTGCAGTACATACTCGCCGGCGATCACCGGCGGGTACTTGCTGGGGCGGTCGGCGCCCACGCAGCCGGGCAGCGGTGAAATCACGGTGTCGTAGTTCACACCCAGGAAGAAGGGAATCGACAGGCGCGGCTCACCCGTCGGATTGATGGCCCGATGCCGCGTCGACAGGAACGTGTCGTTGGTCCAGCGCTGCATCTGATCGGCGATGTTGACGATGAAGGCGCCTGGAATCGGCGGCGCATGAATCCATTCGCGCCCGTTCCAGACCTGCAATGCCGTGATGCCGGGCTGCTGCGCGAGGATGGTGAAACTTTCATAGTCGGTATGCGCGCCGATGCCGATCTGGCTGCCGTCGCCCTGGGCCGGCTGCGGCGGGTAATAATTGATTCGCAGCATGGCGGTCGGCTGGGTCAGATACGGCTCGAAATAAGCCTCGGGCAACCCGAGTGATAATGCAATCACGTCGAACAGTCGGTGGCCGAGCTGCAGAACCTGGGCGAAGTAACGGTTCAAGTGTTCCTTCAATTCCGGTAGCGCCGCCGGCCAGAGATTCACGTCCTCGCTCAATCCCTCCGCCGCCGAGGCACCGCGTCCGGCTTCGTGCTGCTGCGCCGGTTGACCCGGTCGCAGCGGTTGCTGCGATTGCGCCGACTGATGCGCAAATTGCGACACCATGTCGAAGGATTCATGCAGATCACCCTTGTTCGCCGGGTTGGTGTTCTCGGCGAGCAGCGGAGTGTAACCGGCATGGTGCGGCGACAGGCGCTGGTGGATCGCGAGCTTCTCGGCGAGCGGCAGATCGAAAAAACGTCGGCCCAGTTCGAACGTGCGCTCGAGGTCCCGCTCGGCGACGCCGTGGTTGCGGATATAGAAAAAACCGACCGTCTCGCTCGCCCGACGAATCGCGCGCGCAACGCCGAGCTTCGCCGCGGCATCGCTGCCGAACATGGCGCCGATATCGATCACGGGGATTTCCTCGAAGGCAATCGCCCGCGCCGACATCAACTCCGTCAAACCGGCACCTGCCGTCACTTCGTTGGTCGCCGCAGCCAAGGGATACTCCTGCGCAAAAAACTTACCTTAACATAGCGCGAACGGACAACCGGCGCCATCCGCGGCGGCGGCGCTCATATATAATTCGCGATCATTCTGCACACGTCCCAGGAACATCGCATGCCAGGCACCACGAAAGTCGGTCCGATCGAAATCGACAACATTCTTTATGGATTCGTGAACGAGGAGGTGCTGCCCGGGTCCGGGGTGGAGCGCCAGGCTTTCTGGGATGGCTTCGCGCGCCTGGTGCAGCGACACGCGCCGCGCAATCGCGACCTGCTCGCGAAACGCGACCGGCTGCAGACTGCCATCGACGATTGGCATCGGACTCATCCGGGGGCGACGTTCGACGCGGCGGCGTATCGCGCCTTCCTCACCGAAATTGGCTATCTGGTCGCTGAACCCAGCCCGTTCGCCGTCGATACCGCGAATGTCGATCCGGAAATCGCGCTCATCGCCGGGCCTCAGCTGGTGGTGCCGGTCAACAATGCGCGCTACGCGCTGAACGCCGCCAACGCTCGCTGGGGCAGCCTCTACGACGCTCTGTATGGCACCGATGCCATCCCAGAAGACGGTGGTGCGACGCGCGGCGGAGCCTACAACCCAGCCCGCGGCGCCAAGGTGATTGCTTATGCCAAGGACTTCCTCGATGCGAATTTGCCGCTGGCCACGGGTTCCCACCATGACGCGTTGAGTTATCGCGTGGGATCGCCGGCTGCGGGGGCCGATGGGGCGCCGGGCCTGGAGGTCGCGCTGCCCGATGGCAAGATCACGACCCTGGCGGTAGCCGGTGCGTTCATCGGCTTTCAGGGCGAGCCCGCCACGCCCAGCGTGATTCTGCTGAAACATCATGGCTTGCACGTCGAGCTGCACATCGACCGCCGGCACCTCATCGGCAAGACTGACCCGGCGGGAATCAGCGATGTGGTGGTGGAGTCCGCCCTCACGACGATCCAGGACTGCGAGGACTCGGTGACGGCGGTCAACGCCGCGGATAAGGTCGTGGTGTATCGCAATTGGCTGGGGCTCATGAAGGGCACCCTGGAAGCGCAGCTCGAGAAGGGCAGCAAATCCATCGTCCGCCGCTTGAATCCAGACCACCATTATCGAACTCCGGCAGGCGCCGACTTGGTCCTGCCGGGCCGCAGTCTCATGCTGGTACGGAACGTCGGTCACAATTTGTACAGCGACGTGGTCACGCTCGGCGGTGCACCGATCCCGGAAACCTTCATCGATCTCGCCGTGACCACGCTCGCCGCGCTGCATGATCTGCGCGCCGATGCCGGCGCGGACCGGAAGCGCAACTCGCGCACCGGCTCCGTCTACATCGTCAAACCGAAATTGCATGGGCCGGAGGAAGTCGCCTTCGTCGATGAACTGTTCGCCGCCACCGAGGATCTCGTCGGGCTACCGCGCCATACGCTGAAAATGGGCATCATGGATGAGGAACGGCGCACGACGGTGAATCTCGCCGCCTGCATCCACGCCGCGCGCCACCGGGTGGTGTTCATCAATACCGGGTTCCTCGATCGAACCGGCGATGAAATCCATACCTCCATGGAAGCGGCCGCCGTCACGCGCAAGGGCGATCTCAAGAAGGCGATTTGGCTCGATGCCTACGAACGGCAGAACGTCGACATCGGCCTGGCCTGCGGTCTGCGCGGTCATGCCCAGATCGGCAAGGGCATGTGGGCCATGCCGGATCTCATGGCGGACATGCTGAAGGCGAAAATCGCCCACCCGCGAGCGGGTGCGAACACCGCCTGGGTACCCTCCCCCACGGCCGCGACCTTGCACGCGCTGCATTACCACCAGGTCGATGTGACTCGCGTTCAGACTGAGCTGGCCGCGCGGCCGCGTGCGTCGCTCGACGACATCCTCACGCCGCCACTCGCCGCCGACGCCACCTGGAGCGCCGCCGAGATAGAGGAGGAGATCAACAACAACGCGCAGAGCATCTTGGGCTACGTCGTGCGCTGGATCGATTTCGGCGTGGGCTGCTCGAAGGTGCCGGACTACTATAACGTCGCACTGATGGAGGATCGGGCAACGCTGCGCATCTCAAGCCAGCACGTCGCGAATTGGCTGCGCCACGGCGTCATCGACGAGGCGCAGGTGCGCGCGGCGCTGGAACGCATGGCCGCCGTCGTCGACCAGCAGAATGCCGGTGACCCACAATACCGCCCCATGACCGCCGATCTAGGGTCCAGCATCGCTTTTCGAGCGGCCAACGACCTCATCTTCAAAGGTCGCGACGAGCCGAATGGTTACACGGAGACCGTGCTCACCGCGCGCCGTAAGGAGAAGATCTTGGAACTCTCCCGCGCCGTCGGCCGGAGCCCGGCATGAGCTCGCTCACCCTGGCACAGGCGAATCAAATCATCGCCGTCGCACTCGATGCCGCCCGCAAGCGCGGTCATCGGCCGATGGGCGTCGTGGTGCTCGACGAAGCGGGTCACCTGCGGGCCGCGCAACGCGAGGACGGCGCCAGCATGTTTCGCCTCGACATCGCCACCGGCAAAGCCTGGGCCGCCGTGGCGATGGGGGCGTCGAGCCGCACGTTGCTCGAGCGCAGCCGCGACAATCCGCTGTTCTACGGCTCGCTGCCGGCGACGGCGCAGGGCAAATTTCTCGCCCAAACCGGCGCGATACTCATCAAGTCGGGCGGCCAGATCATCGGCGCGGTGGGCGCGAGCGGCGGCAGCGGCGACGAAGACGAAGCGATCTGCATTGCCGGCGTGGAAGCAGCCGGGTTGCAACACACCTAGCTCACCGCACACGCCGGCCCTCGGAGTCGATCACGAGTTCGCCGTCTTCCTTGGCAAAGGGTCCCGCTTGAGGCAGGGGCAGAATATCCAAGACGGCTTCGGACGGCCGGCACAGCTTGGCGCCCCAGGGTGTCACCACCACCGGGCGATTCATCAGGATGGGGTGCGCGAGGATGAAATCGAGGATCTGCTCGTCGGTCCAGTGGGACTCGCCCAGTTTGAGTTCCGCATAGGGCGTGCCCTTCTCGCGAAGCAGTTCGCGCGGCCTCATTTGCATTCGCAGGAGCAGCAATTGCAGCGTCTCCCGCGTCGGCGGCGTCTTCAGGTATTCGATGACGGTCGGCTCGACGCCTGCGTTGCGGATCAGCGCCAGCGTATTCCGCGAAGTGCCACAGCCAGGATTGTGATACATCGTCACCAGAGTCATGTTTTCACCACATTCGTCCGTCAGGAACCCGACGAGGCCTTTCATGCGATCGAAGCGCGTGCTGTAGAAGAGAAAACGGCCTTCGCGCCGCGCCGCGATGAGGCCCGCGTTGTGCAACTCCTTCAGATGAAACGACAGCGTCGGAGCAGTCATCGCGCGAGCGCCCTACGCTGACCAGCGCGCCCGCAGCGCCGCCAGACGCGGCGCCCACGGCACTTCCTTTTCCAGCCAGGCGGCCAACGACAGCAGGCGATCGTCCTCGCCCAAACGCGCGGCGAACTGAATCCCGATGGGCAGCCCCGACTTGGACATCGCCAGCGGCAGCGACACGGCCGGCTGACCGGTGGCGTTGAACACCTCGGTATAGGGCGCGTAGCCGTAGGACGCGGCGTTCCACTGATCGAGATCGAACGCCGCCGTCCGACCGTCGATCTGGCCGATCTTGACCGGCAAGGAGGCGGTGGTCGGCAACAGCAACACATCAATGTCCTGAAATTGCGCCGCGAGATCGGCCGTGGCCACCGACAGCGCGCGCCGCGCACGCGCATAATCGAGCGCACTGTGCCGTGTGCCGCGCGCCAACGCCTCCCAGGTGAGCGCCTCGAGCTCATGGCGCTCGGGCGGCCGGCCGACTTGGGCGCGATAGAATTCGATTTCCTCGGCAATGGCGGTCAACCAGATCACCAGCGCCGGATCACCGACGTTCGCCGTCGCCGGAAACTCGAATGCACTCACCCGGTGACCCGCGCTCGCGAGCAAGGCCGCCATCTCTTCCACGGCCGAGCCGATCTCGCCGTCCGGGAGCATACCGCCCGGGGCGCGCAGCGCCACACCGATGCGCAGCGGCAGCACTCGTGCCGACAGCGCCGCACTGAAGCCAGCGGCCGGCAACCGAAGGGGCTGGCGCGTGGTCGGTTCGGGGCCGGCGGTCACGTCGAGAAGCAACGCGCTGTCGCGCACCGTGCGGGTCAGTGCATGCTCGCAATCGAGGCCTCCGGCCAGCTCGTCCAGATGCGGCCCCACCGGCACCAAGCCACGCGAGGGCTTGAAACCCACCAGGCCGCAAGCCGCCGCCGGCACGCGGATCGAGCCGCCGGAATCGGTGCCGTGCGCCAGCGGCACCATGCCGGCGGCCACGGCCGCGGCGGCACCGCCGCTCGAGCCGCCCGGTGTCACGGCGGGATCCCAGGGATTGTGGGTGGGTCCGCGCCAGGTCGGTTCGGTGACGAACTCGGCGGCAAACTCGGGTGTGTTGGTGCGCCCCAAAATCGACAGTCCCGCCGCCCGCCAGCGCGCCGCCAGCGGGGCATCCACCTGCGCCGCGGGCAGCGCCGCCAACCAGCGGCACGAGGCGGTGAGATGCAGGCCCGCGACATCGATGTTCAAATCCTTCGCGAGGAAGGGCACGCCCGCCAGCGGCGCATCGCGTTCGATGCTCGCCGCCGCTGCGCGGGCTTGGTCGAAGCATCGCTCCACCACGGCATTCAGCCGCGGGTTCAATCGCTCGATCGCCGCGATCGCCGCCTCGGTCAACTCGCCCGGCGTTGCTTCGCCGTCATGCACCAGTTGCGCAAGACCGACGGCATCGAATTCGCTGAATTCATCAGGGCGCATGCGGCTCATGCGGCACTCCGATGACCCTTCAACGGAATGTTGAAAGTGATGGTCGCGCCGAACACCTCGGGCGACTGCGGATCGATGCGCACCTTGTCGAACACCAGCACCCGGGTGCCGAGTGCGAAGCTTTCCTGCAGATCATGGGTCACCATGAAGATCGACATCTTGTGCGCATTCCACAACTTCAAGATCAACCTGTGCATATCCGCGGTGATACCCGGATCGAGGGCCCCGAACGGCTCATCCAGCAGTAGTATCTTCGGTTCGCAGATGACCGACTGGGCGATCGACAGCCGCTGCTGCATGCCGCCGGAGAGTTGTGCCGGATACTTGTCCGCGGCGCCCTTGAGTCCCACCGCCTCCAACAATTCGTGCGCCTTGTCCAAGGCGCGACGCCGCCGGCCGCCCAGCAGGCGACCCAGCCACCGTGACTGCAGCAACTCCGGGCCCAAGAGCAGATTATCGAGCACGTTCAAATGCGGAAACAGCGAATAGCGCTGAAAGACGATGCCGCGATCGGGACCGGGTTCCGAAGGCAGCGGCTCCCCATCGATCAGGAAGGAGCCGCGGCTCGGGGTCTCGATGCCGAGCAGCATCTTCAGAAACGTGGTCTTGCCGCAACCGGACGCGCCAATGATGGTGACGAACTCGTGGTCGCCGACGTGCAGATTCACATTCTCGAGCACCACCTGGCCGGCGAATTCCTTCCACATATGCTTGATGGTGACTTGAGTCATGGCGACCGCCCTCCTAACCGCCCGGGGTTGCCCAGCCGAAGGCCTTGGCCCGCACCAGCCGCAGGAGCCAGTCCATGGTGAAAGCCAACAACGTGATCCAGGCGACGTACGGCAGGATCACGTCCATGGCCAGGTAGCGTCGCACCAGAAAAATGCGATAGCCCAGCCCCTCGGTGGAGGCGATGGCCTCGGCCGCAATCAGGAACAGCCAGGCGGATCCCAGCGACAGCCGCAGCGCATCGATCAATCGCGGCCACATCTGCGGCAAGACCACCCGGATCACCAGCTGCCAGGTCGACGCGCCCAGGGTCTGCGCCTTGATGATCTGCTCGTTCGGCAGTTCCGCCGTGCGCATCGCCAGATCGCGCACGATCAACGGCGCCACGCCGATGATGATGAGCGTGATCTTGGCCGCCTCGCCGAGCCCGACGACGATGAACAGGATCGGCAATATGGCGAGCGGCGGTATCAGCGACACCGCCGCCACGAAGGGCGCGATGGTGGCGCGCAGATACGGCAGCACACCGATGCTGAGACCCAGCATGAGGCCCACGGCCGCGCTGACGCCCAACGCCGTGAGCAATCGCTGCAAGCTCGCCTGCGTGTCCGTCCACAGCAGGCGATCGCCGGTGCGCTCATCCTCCTCGAAGGCGTATTGATGCACGGTGGCCGCGATGGTGGCCGGCGACGGCAGGAGCTTGTCCTCCGGATTCTCGATCCGGCGCACATGGGAGTAATACACATACGCGGCGATCACCAGGATGAAGGGCAACAGCGACAGCAGCACCGCGCCGCCGCGACCCGGGTGTTGATTGATGAGCCGGCGCATCGACTAATCGCCGCAGCGCGCCTGGCCGCCGCGCCGAGTATCGGCGCCGCCGTCAACTGTGACGGTCACAGCGTCCCGTCCAGCGCCATTTTCATGTAGCTGGGATCGAAGCGCATCTTCACGTTGTGCGTATCACCCAGGGACTTGTTGCCCGGGAATTGGATGCCGACCACGTCCACCGAGGCGGCGCCTTGTCCAAGGATGCCGTGCTCGAACGAGAAGTGCCGTACCAGATCCATGGTCTTGATGAGGCTGTCGCCCGTCGTGAACTCATAGGCCTCGGCGGGCGTCGCGAATAAATGCGTGGTGGACAACTGACTCTGATAGCCGGCAAGGTCCGTGCCGGAAGCCTTCGCCATCACCGTCTCGGCGGCCTTTCCGGCCGCGTCGTTCTTCGCCATCAGCGACATGATTTCGTACCAGGCGCCGACCAGCGCCTTGCCGAGCTTCGGGTTCGCCGTGAGCGTCGCCGTGTTCACCACCATCAGATCGAGGATTTCACCGGGAATCTTGCTCGAGTCGAACACCAGCTGCGCAGTCGGCATGGCGAGGATGGTGGCGAGTTGCGGCTTCCACGTCGCCACCGCCGTGCTCGAGGGCGTCGAAAAAGCGGCCACCACGTCGGCATCCGAGGTATTGACGATCTTCACGTCGCGCTCGCGCATGCCGATGGCGGACAGTCCCCGTACCAGCAGGTAATGCGAGACCGACAGCTCGACCAGATTGACCTTCTGGCCCTTGATGTCCTCGAGCTTCTTGCCCTTGCCCTTGAGCACCACGCCATCGTTGCCGTTCGAGAAATCGCCGACGATGAGCGCGGTGGAATCGACCCCGCCCGCCGCCGGGATGGTGAGCATGTCCATGTTCGTCATCAGACAGGCATCGAACTGCCCCGCGGTGTATTGGTTGATCGACTCCACGTAGTCGTTGATCTGCACCAGTTTGATCTTGATGCCGTACTTGTCGGCCCATTTCTTCAAGATGCCGCTCTGGTCGGCATAATCCCAGGGCATCCATCCCACATAGATGCTCCAGGCCACGTTGAACGTCGAGCGTTGCGCGGCGGCCGCGGCCGGCGAGGTGGCTGCGGCCATGAGCAGCATGGCCGCCGCCGTGGCTGCAAAAAACCGCCGCGAGAGACTTCTCAGGCGCATCATCATTCGGCATCCCCTCTAGCTTTGATTACCACCAACGGCTGCGCCACGCTGATGGCGCGTCCCTCCACGCATTGAATCCGGGTCACGACCCCCGCCGTGGGTGCGGTGATCGGGAGTTCCATCTTCATCGACTCGATCGTCACCAAGGTATCACCCGCCGCAACGCTCTGGCCCGTCACCGCGCCGATCTTCCAGACGCTGCCCGAGACCGGGCTTTCGATCTGCAACTCGCCGGGCCCGAGTTCTTCCGCGGCGAGGGGCGCCTGGGCGGCCGGCAGGTCGGCCGCATAGCCGATCTGACCGCTCTCCTCCCAGCGTCGCCGCTCCGCCTCGAAGGCGGCCTGTTGTCGCGCCTTGTGGGCCGCGATGTCGGCGGCGTTCGCCGCGAGAAACGCGCGGTAATCCGCGAGTCGAAAGGTTTCCTCGCGGATGTCGAGCTGCACCCGGCCGTGCAGAAAGTCATCGCGAAAGGCGGTGAGCTCCGCGCCGCTCACGGGATAGAAGCGGATTTGATCGAAGAACCGCAGCAGCCAAGGCTCCTCGGCGCTGAATTCGCGGGTCACGTGGTAGGTGTTCCACATCTGGCAGGTGCGGCCGACGAATTGATAACCGCCCGGTCCCTCCATGCCGTACACACAGAGATACGCACCGCCGATGCCTACCGCATTTTCCGGGGTCCAGGTGCGCGCCGGGTTGTACTTGGTCGTGACCAGACGATGCCGCGGATCGACGGGCGTGGTGACCGGCGCGCCCAGATACACATCCCCGAGTCCGAGCACCAGGTAGCTCGCGCCGAAGAGAATATTCTTCACGTCGAGCGTGCTCTCGAGGCCGTTGACGCGGCGAATGAATTCTATGTTGCTCGGACACCAGGGCGCATCCGCGCGCACCGACTGCATGTACTTCGCGATCGCCAGTTGCGTCGCCTCGTCATCCCAGGACAGCGGCAGGCGCACGATGCGGGTGGTGACGGTCATGTCGTCGATGGCGGCGAGCGTCTGTTCCACTGCCGCGAGCACCTCGAGCAACCGTCCAAGCGGCAGCACGCGACTTTCATAATGCACTTGCAGCGAACGGATACCCGGGGTCAGATCGATGATGCCGGGCAGATCCATACCCGAGAGGCTGCTCATCAGCGCATGCACCCGCAGTCGCAACTCCAGATCCAACACCAGCGGGCCGTATTCCACCAGCAGGTACTTATCCCCGGCACGGCGGTAGACCACCGCGGGCGCATGGGCGGTTGCGGGCAGACTGCGCAGAACGGGCGCGTCGGCGCCGTTGTCGACACTCAGCGTCGAGCGGGCGGCGAGCGATGCCGGCGCGGCGAAATGCTCGATCATGAAGTCCTGCGCGCTCTCCGCGGCGGCCGCCTCGTCGGGCGTGAGGCGACGGAAGCGAACCCGGTTGTTCGGTCGCAGCTGGCCGAGCTTCCATAGTTCGGCCTTCACCACGGTCACCGGACAGACGAAACCGCCCAAGCTCGGACCATCCGGACCCAAGATCACGGGCATATCGCCGGTGAAGTCGACCGCGCCGATCGAATAGGCATTGTCATGGATGTTGGAGGGATGCAGGCCCGCCTCACCGCCATCGGCGCGTGCCCAAGTGGGTTTGGGGCCGATCAGTCGCACGCCGGTGCGATTGCTGTTGTAGTGCACCTCCCACTGCGCCGAGAAGAACGCGGCGATGTCCTCGTCGGTGAAGAAATCCGGCGCCCCATGCGGGCCGTAGAGCACACCGAATTCGACCTCATCGCCGATGGCGGGCACGCAGTCGGCGGGTACCGCCAGCGGTTCGACGACGGCGGTCGCGACGGCGGCCGCCTCAGGCGTCACGCCAATCGCCGCGCCGATCGCCGCCTCAGGCGTCGCGCCAATCGCCGCGCGGATCGCCGTCTCAGGCGTCAGCTCGCTCGCCACCAGGTCACCGAGGTGCAGCATGTCGCCGGTCCGCAGCGCCCGGCCGCCGTGACCGCCGAATTTGCCGAGGGTGAAGGTGGCGCGGCTGCCCAGGTACTCCGGCACCGCGAAGCCCCCGCGGATCGCGAGATAGGCGCGGCAGCCGCTGCCGATCACCGCACCGATGCGCAAGGTCTCACCCGCACGGATCTTGACCGGTGTCCACCAGGGCACGGAGCGACCGTCCAGGTCGGCGGCCATCAGGGCGCCGCCCAAACAAATCAGCGCGTCGCCGTCGAACTTCAAGGTCGGCCCGGAGACCGTGATCTCGAGCCCGGCGGCCGATGCGGCATTTCCCACGGCGCGGTTGACCAGACGGAACGACACATCGTCCATCGGGCCCGACGGCGGCACGCCCACCGCCCAATAGCCGATTCTGCCCGGATAGTCTTGCAGCGTGGTCTGGGTGCCGCCCGTCAACACCTCGACCCGCTGGGGGGCATAGTGGAACGTCTCCAGGGCGCGCGTGGTCATGCCGCCGCCAACGAACAGGGGAGTCGCGATCAACGTCCGCAGGTAATCCAGATTGGTCTCGATGCCGGCGATGCTCGTGCCATCGAGCGCGCGCCGCAGCCTGTCGAGCGCGTCGGCTCGGGTCGCGCCCCACGAGATGATCTTGGCGAGCAGCGGATCGTAGAGCGGCGTGACCTCGGTGCCGTTGCCCACCCAGGTTTCGACGCGCGCGCCGTCGGCAAATCGCGCCTGGGTGACCGTGCCGGTGGAGGGCCGGAATTGCCGCGCAGGATCCTCAGCATAGACGCGCACTTCAATCGCGGCGCCCCGTGGCGCGGGCACCTGCAGATCGAGCGTCTCGCCGGCCGCCAGCCGCACCATCCAGGCGACCAGATCGATACCAAAAACCTCTTCGGTGACGCAATGCTCCACCTGTAGACGGGTGTTCACCTCGAGAAAATAGAATTCGTCGGTGTCGGTGTCATACACGTACTCCACCGTGCCCGCCGACTGATAGCTCACGGCGCCGGCAAGCCGGACCGCGGACGCATGCAGCTTCGCCCGGGTGGTTGCCGACAGACCCGGCGCCGGCGTTTCCTCGATGATTTTCTGATTGCGCCGCTGGGTCGAGCAGTCGCGTTCGCCCAGGGCAACGACGCGCCCCGCACCGTCGCCGAAAATTTGCACCTCGATATGCCGCGCCCGTTCGATGTATTTTTCCAAGAACAGACCGCCACGGCTGAAGTTCTTCGCCGCCAACCGCTCGACCGCCGCAAACGCCTCATCGAGTTCCGTCACACCGCCAACCAGGCGCATGCCGATGCCACCACCGCCGGCCGTGCTCTTCAGCATCACCGGATAGCCGATGCGCTCGGCCTCGCGCCGTGCCTGCGCCGCGTCGTCGAGCAGATCGCTGCCCGGCAGCAGCCCGACCCCGAGCTTCGCGGCGAGTTCCCGCGCCCGATGCTTCAAACCGAAGCTGCGCATCTGCGCGGCCGTGGGACCGATGAAGACGATATTGGCCGCCGCACAGCGCTCCGCGAAATCCGCGTTCTCGCTCAAGAAGCCATAGCCGGGATGGATGGCCGCGGCGCCGGTCGAGCGCGCCGCCTCGAGCAGCGCATCCTGGCGCAGATAGCTCTGCGCGGCCGGACCCGGTCCCAAACGCACCGCCTCGTCCGCAAGACTCACATGCGGGGCATAGCGGTCGGCGTCCGAATACACCGCCACGGACTGAAGACCGAGTTTTTTTAAGGTCCGGATGATGCGGCAGGCGATCTCACCACGATTCGCAACCAGAACCTTATGCAACATCCGCATCCCAGATCAGCACGTCCAGCGGCGTCGGGTTGTAGGCGTTGCAGGGATTGTTCAACTGCGGGCAATTCGAGATGAGCACGATGATGTCCATCGCCGCCTCGAGTTCCACGTACTCGCCGGCACCGCTCAAGCCATCGGCAAAGGTGAGACCCCCGTCGGCGGTCACCGGGACGTTCATGAAGAAATTGATGTTGTGCGACAGATCGCGCTTGCCGATGCCGAGTTCATCATGCTCCTGGAGCGCGAGCACATAGCTGTCGCGGCAGGCATGCATGGTGCGTTTCTCGAGTGCGTAGCGCACCGTGTTCGACTCGGTGGCGCATGCGCCGCCCACCGTGTCATGCCGTCCCACCGTATCGGCGACGATTTGCGCGAGCACGCGGCCCGACGTCGACAACAGTTTCGAGCCACAAGAGAGATATACATTGCGCTGCTCGCGGATGGTGTCCACCGCGCTGTACCGATCGAAGGGATCGGCCGCGTTGTAGAACAACGTGTCCGCCGCCTGATTGCCCTCCACGTCGACGATGCGCAGGCGCTGACCCCGCTTTAGGGGATGCAGCCAATAATCGCCGGCGGGAATGCGCTGCTGAAAAATCGCCGCATCGGCTCGCAGTGTGCTGGACTTCTTCATGACTTGCTCTCCGGCAACGCGCAGCCGCAGAATCGATAGAGCTCGGTGTTGGCGAAACCGCGGCCGTTCTCGGGGCGAAAATTCTTGCAAAAATCGTCGGCCGCGACCGGCTCGGCCTCGCTCAAGGAGAACTTCACGGACTTGCGCGGATAGCTCACCGCGGTGTCGAGCGGATGCGGACAGGTGTGCAGCAGCACCAGCGTGTCCATTTCAAAGCGAATGCCGACATGTGCGCCGGCCCTGGCGAAAGACGCATCGAAGTGCAAGCCGCCATCATCGGCGGCGGCCACCTTGCTGAACCAATTGACGTTCGCGGCAAGATCGCGCCGGCCCAAGCCGTACTTGCCGGCCTCGACGAGGAAGGCATCGTGGCCATTCTGCGTCCAGCCGTTGCGATACTCCTGGTAACTCTTGGCGCCCCAGCGCTCCGCGACGACGCTTCGCGTGACATTGCCGCACACCGTGTCATGCCAACCGTGGGTGTCCTCGACGATGGAACAGAAGATCCGCCCCATGTCGGAATACAGGCAGTGCCCGCGGGTGAGCTTGAAGGTGTGCTGGCACTTGAGCGTGTCCGGCGCGTTGTAGCGTTCGAGCGTGTTCAACGGGTTGTAGAACAACATGCCGACATTCGCGCCGCCTTCCAAGTCGGTGAGACGCAGCAGCGTGCCTGCGCGAATGTTCAAAGACCAATGCTTGCCGCCCTCGATGACGGTTTCGTAGTGAGCGCTGTGGTGGGTCATCAATCGGCTCCTTCGTGAGACAGCGAACACGCCGAGGAGACGCTCATCGACCGGGATTCCGCCGCCCTAGATGCACATTTCATTCGATCGTAGCAAATACTGGCGGGCGAAGGATATGATCATCGGGTCGGCCCCGATATCATCAACCGATGACTAGTCAAGCTGTCGCTCCTGCTCCGACCGACCTCACCATCGCTGGCCTGAGAGCGGGTTATCGCTCCGGCCGCCTCACGCCGCGCGGCGTGCTCGAGAACGTGCTCGAGCGCGCCGATGCCGCCGCCGAACATCATGTGTGGATCACGCGGCTGTCGCGCGCCCAAGTGCTGGCCTATGCGGATGCGCTCGACCCGGCGGCGCTCGAGCGTCTGCCGCTCTACGGTATTCCCTTCGTCATCAAGGACAATATCGATCTGGCCGACGTGCCGACCACCGCCGGATGTCCCGAGTATGCGTACGTTCCGGCACGCTCGGCGACGGTGGTGCAGCGGCTGATCGATGCCGGCGCCATCCCGTTGGGGAAGACCAACCTCGACCAATTTGCCACGGGCCTGGTCGGTACGCGTTCGCCGTATGGCGTCTGTCGCAACAGCATCGATCCGAACTTCATCTCAGGCGGCTCGAGTTCGGGCTCGGCGGTGGCGGTGGCAAGCGGCTTGGCGAGTTTCTCCTTGGGCACCGACACGGCAGGATCAGGCCGCGTCCCGGCGGCATTCAACAATCTCATCGGACTCAAACCCAGCAACGGTCGGCTGAGCACGCGCGGCGTGGTGCCGGCCTGCCGCTCGGTCGACTGCGTATCGATCTTTGCGCTCACCGCCGCGGATGCGGCCGACGTACTCGCCGTGGCGCAGGGTTTCGACACGGCGGACCCTTATTCTCGCGCCGTTGCGGAGCGGGGTCTTGCGGGCTTGCGCTGCGGCGTGCCGCGCGCCGATCAACTGGAGTTCTTTGGCGATGCGGAGTCTCGGCGTTTGTTCGCGGCGAGCGTGCAGCGCTTGAGCTCGTTGGGCGGGCAGGCGGTGGACATCGATTTCCAGCCCTTCCTGGACGCGGCAAGACTGTTGTACGAAGGGCCTTGGGTGGCCGAGCGTTATGCGGCGGTGGGCGGCTTCATGGACAGTCATCCGCAGGCGGTGCATCCCGTCACCCGGTCCGTCATCGAGGGCGGCCGGCAGCCGTCGGCGGTGGCGGCTTTTCAGGGCGAGTATCGACTGCGTGAATATCGGCGGCAGAGCGAGGCGGTGTGGGCTTCGGTCGATCTGATCGTCACACCCACCGCGGGCACCATTTATCGCGTCGATGAGGTGCTGGCCGATCCGCTGCGGCTCAATGCGAACCTCGGGCGCTATACGAACTTCATGAATCTCTTCGATCTGTGCGGCGTGGCGGTGCCGGCCGGCTTTCGCAATGACGGTCTGCCCTTCGGCATCACGCTCGTCGGACCGCGCGGTACGGATCATGCGCTGCTCGAGTTGGGCGGCAGGCTGCAGCATGCCGCGGTGGCCACGCTAGGAGCGCTGCAGGTGCCCGTACCCGCTCCCGTGCACGCGAATGCGACCCTGCGGCCCGGCTACACGGCGCTCGCGGTCTGCGGTGCGCACCTGCAAGGCCTGCCGCTCAATTATCAACTGCGCGAACGCGGCGGCTATCTGCTCGAGGCCGGCCACACGGCGCCGCACTATCGACTGATCGCCCTGCCCGGTGGACCCCCTCATCGTCCGGGATTGATTCGCGTGGCCGACACGGGTGAGGGTGGCGCGGGCGCAGCCGGCGGTGGCGCTGGTGGGGGTGGCGCGGGCGCAGCCGGGGGTGACGGCCGGGGCGCCGCCATTGAAATCGAGGTTTGGGCGCTGCCCACGGAGCAGGTGGGCAGTTTCATCGCCGGCATTGGACCGCCGCTCGGCATCGGCAAAGTCGAACTTGCCTCGGGAGCGCTGGTGAGCGGCTTCATCTGCGAGGGTTATGCCGCAGCGACTGCCGCCGACATCACCGCCCATGGCGGCTGGCGCGGCTATCTCGCTGCGCGATCCTGACCCCGGCGCGATCTTGACCCTGGCGCGATCTTAAGCCCGGCGCAATCCTGACGCCCTGCGCGCACCGCGACAGCTCCGCGCCCTGCCCACCACGCCCCTGCGTGACCCTGATTGGACGCGGCGGCTGTGATCGGGTAATATCTACAAAGCTAGTCTCAAGGTTGGCGCTCGGTCAGTGCCACCTGTAGCTCGCAGTCCGTCCTCGACGCACTCCGTTTATTTACCCTCCCTCGCTGCTGACCGCTGCAGATTGAAAAGATCTGTCGTGCGAGTCCAAAAGTTTTCACAAGGATATTAATGTCATTTTCCGATCTCGGGTTATTGCCCGAATTGCAGCATGCTGTTGCCGATAAGGGCTACGACACCCCCTCCCCCATCCAGACGCAGGCCATTCCGGCGGTGCTGTCCGGCCGCGATGTACTCGCGGGCGCCCAAACCGGCACCGGCAAGACCGCGAGTTTCGTGCTGCCCATTCTGCAGCGCCTGGTGGCCGATACGGCCCATGGAAGCCTGCGCTCGCCGCGTGCGCTCATCCTCACCCCGACGCGTGAGCTGGCGGCGCAAGTCGCCGAGAGTTCACGCAATTATGGCAAGTATGTGCAGTTGCATACCTACCAGGTGTTCGGCGGCGTGAGCATCAATCCGCAGATCAGCAATTTGCGCAGCGGCTGCGACGTGCTGGTGGCCACCCCCGGCCGGCTCTTGGACCTGGCGCAGCAGCGCGCGGCGGATCTGTCGAAGATCCAGGTGCTGGTGCTCGACGAGGCCGATCGCATGCTTGACATGGGCTTCATCAACGACATCCGCAAGATCATCAAATTACTGCCGCAGAAACGTCAGAACCTGTTGTTCTCGGCCACCTATTCCGATGACATCCGCGGCTTGGCGGAGCGCTTGCTGCATGACCCCCTGTCGATCCAGGTCGCGCCCCGCAATGCGCCCATCGAACTCGTGGAACAGCGCGCCTATCGCGTTCAGAAGGAGCAGAAGCGGCACTTGCTGGTGCATCTGATCCAGGAAGGCAAGTGGCATCAGGTGCTCATTTTCACGCGCACCAAGCATGGCGCCAACCGCCTCACGCAGCAGCTCGAAGGTGCGGGCATCAAGGCCGCGGCTATTCACGGCAACAAGAGCCAGGCGGCGCGCGTCAAGGCCCTCGACATGTTCAAGCGCGGTCAGATCACCGCGCTCGTCGCCACCGAAGTCGCGGCGCGCGGCCTCGACATCAAAGAGTTGCCCCAGGTGGTGAACTACGAGCTGCCGAATGTCCCCGAGGACTACGTGCACCGGATCGGCCGAACGGGCCGCGCGGGTGCGGCCGGCGAAGCCGTTTCGTTGGTGTCGGGTGATGAAGCCGGCTTCCTGCGCGACATCGAACGAGTGCTCCGCCGCAGCATTCCCGTGGTACCGACGCCGGTATTCAAGATCGTCGAGTCCGCGCCGGTGCCGGCGGATCGCGCGCGCGCCAACGGCGATCGGCCGAGTTCGCAGGGACGGTCCCATTCCCAGGGGCGCCCGCACGGGTCAGGGAATTCGCATGGCAACCGGGGCTCTGACCGGCGCGATGGGCGACGCGATGATTCGCGGCGCAGCCCAAGCGCGGGCGGCCAGCAATTCCGCGGACGTTCGCACTAGCGTCCGGGAAGGCGGCCAAGGCGGCGCGGTAGCCGACGGCGGCGCGAGCCGCGCCCCCTGGATATGGGGGCGCGCGTCTACTGCAACGCAGCCACGAACTTCTTGAGGTAGGCGCTGAATTCGGGCCCAAGCTTGGGGTGCTTCGACCCGTACTCCACGGTGGCCTGCAGGTAGCCGAGCTTGCTGCCGCAATCGTAGCGGGTGCCTTCGAACTCGAAGGCATACACCGGCTCACGCTGCATCAGCCGGGCAATGCCGTCGGTGAGTTGAATCTCGCCGCCGGCCCCTTTGCCGATTTTGGCGAGATCATCGAAGATCGATCCTGACAGCACGTAGCGCCCGACCACCGCCAAGGTCGAGGCGGCCTTGTCGGGCTTCGGCTTCTCGACGATGTGCGAGACCTTGCCGAGCCGCGGCGCCACTTCGCTCTCGAGGGTGACGATGCCGTACTTGTCGGTATCCTGGCGCGGCACATTTTGCACACCGAGCACACTGCCGCCGTGAGCCGCATGAACGTCGGCCATCTGCTTAAGGCAGGGCACTTTCGCGTCGATCAAATCATCGGCCAAATGCACCAGGAACGGCGCATTGCCCACCACCGGCCGCGCGCACAGGACGGCATGGCCCAAACCGAGCGGCGCGGGTTGGCGGATGTATACGCATGACGCCCAACTCGGCAGGATTCCGTGCAGCGCATCGAGGAGCTCCTGCTTGCCTTGGGCCTGCAGCGTGGCTTCCAGCTCGGCGTCACCATCGAAATGGTCCTCGATGGCGCGCTTGGAACTACCGGTGACGAACACCAGGGTGTCGGCACCGGCCGAAAGCGCCTCATCCACGGCGTATTGGATGAGCGGCTTATCGACGATGGGCAGCATTTCTTTCGGACTGGCCTTGGTGACGGGCAGGAACCGGGTGCCGCGCCCGGCCACCGGGAACACGGCTGTTTTGATGACGTTATGTTTCATTGGTAAATAATAACGGATTTCAGCCCAATTTAACGATGGCGTAGGTCTCGAAACTGTCCCAGGAATGGCATGCCGGGCAGTGCCAGTAGAAGTTTCGGCCGCCGAAACCACACTCCCGGCAACGATATTTTTCGGCATTCGCGAGCAGCGCGCCGATCTCGTGCGCGACTCGGCCGACTTCGTCCGGCCCCGGCCCCTGCCCATCCGGCGTGGCGCGCCAGACCGCACACAGGGTCGGATCGGCGGCAACCACCCGGGCGATCGGGGTGCGCAGTAGTGGCGCATCCGCCTGGCCGGCAAGGATGGCGGAAAACACGAAACGCTTGAGCGCATCGGCATCGTCGGATGACTGCGTCACCAGATCGGCCAGCAGCAACTGTCGACCCTTCTCATCGACCAGGCGCAGCAGGTGCGGCAACTCCTGCTGCATCAACTGCGGCGCCAGCCCCAAGGCTTCGCGTAGCAGTCGCACCGCCCGATCGGTATCGCCCGATCGCTCGGCGAGTTGCGCAGCCAGCAGGGCGGCCCGCGGAAATGGCGAGACCTCGAGGTCAGCCTCGCGCAGCAGCCGCCCGGCCGCATCCGCGTCGCCGCGCTCGATAGCCTCGGCGGCCAACTCGCACAAGTAATGCGCCGCCACCAGCGGCGGCGGTGCCGCCTCGATTCGGACCAGCGAACGATAGACATCCAATGCCTGCTGCCACTCATGCTGTCGCTCGTAGACGCCGCGCAGCGCGTCGAGAGCCGTCGTGCGCAGTCGCGGCACGTGGCTCACCTCGAGGAACAGGCCCTCCGCACGATCGAGCAAGCCGGCCCGCAGGTAATCCTGCGCGAGCGCAAGCAACGCCTGTTCCCGATGTTCCGAGGCCAGTCCCTCGCGGGCCAGCAGGTTCTGGTGTATGCGGATCGACCGCTCCACCTCGCCGCGGCGGCGATAGAGCGCGCCCAGCGAAAAATGAGTCTCGATGGTGTCGGTATTGGCGTCCATCAATTTCAGGAACATGTCGAGCGCGCGATCGGGCTGCTCGTTGACCAGATAATCGAGACCGGTGAGGTAGTCGGGATGCAGCCTGGCGAGCGGATTGCGCCAGCTCCGGCCCCAGCCGAAATGTCCCGCGAGAATGCCGATGACGAGCGCCGCGATACCCACGGCCCACGTCAACGGAGAAATTTCCGGCATGCGGGGCTTAGCCCGCAGGCGTGAGACGGGTGACCCGCGGATCAGTCACGGATTGGTTGATCCGCGCCATCGTTGACGCGCTCGCGCAAATCCTTGCCGGGCTTGAAATGCGGAACATGCTTGCCGGCGAGCGCCACCGCCTCGCCGGTCTTCGGATTGCGCCCCTGGCGGGGCGGACGAAAATGCAACGAAAAACTACCGAAGCCGCGGATCTCGATGCGCTCGCCGGTGGCCAGCGCATCGCTCATGATTTCCAACAATTGTTTGACGGCTAGCTCGACATCTTTCGCCGGTAAATGCTTCTGTTTGGCCGAAATGATCTCGATGAGTTCCGATTTCGTCATTATCGATCCGTGGACATCGCTAGACATACGTGTATGCGCATACGAAGCGGCCGGCGCGGGCCGCTTCGTACGCCTTTAGTCCCTCAATCTTGGCCCGAGATCTGCTCTTTGAGGAGATCGCCAAGACTGGTGCCGGTCGGTGAATCGGTGCGATAGTTTTGCATCGCTTCCTGCTCCTCGTGGATGTCCTTCGCCTTGATGGACAACGAGATGCTACGACCCTTGCGATCGACACCCGTGAACTTGGCTTCGACTTCCTCGCCAACCTTGAGCAGCAAGCGGGCGTCCTCGACGCGATCGCGCGAGAGCTCGGAGGCACGCAGCTGACCGTCCACCCCGTTGCCGAGATCGATGATCGCGCCCTTCGCATCAACCTCGCGCACCACCCCGGTGACGATGCTGCCCTTCGGATGTTCGGCGATATAGGCCGAGAACGGATCCTTGGCGAGTTGCTTGACCCCCAAGCTGATGCGCTCGCGCTCCGGATCGATCGACAGCACCATGGCATCGACCTGCTGACCCTTCTGGTAGCTGCGCACGGCCTCCTCGCCGGGCAGGTCCCAGGAGATATCGGACAGGTGCACGAGACCATCGATACCACCGGCGAGTCCGATGAAAATACCGAAGTCGGTGATCGACTTGATCTGACCGCTGACCTTGTCGCCGCGATTGAAGTTCTCGGCGAAGTCCTTCCAGGGATTGGCTTTGCACTGCTTCACGCCCAAGCTGATGCGGCGGCGTTCCTCGTCGATGTCGAGAACCATGACTTCGACTTCCTGGCCGACATGAACCACCTTGGCGGGATTGACGTTCTTGTTGGTCCAATCCATCTCAGAGACGTGCACCAAACCTTCCACACCCTCTTCGATTTCGACGAAGCAGCCGTAGTCGGCGATGTTCGTGACCTTGCCGAACAGACGGGTGTTGGCCGGATAGCGGCGGGCGATGTTCTGCCAGGGATCGGCGCCCAACTGCTTCAAGCCCAGCGACACGCGCTGCCGCTCACGATCGAACTTGAGGATGCGAACGTCGATCTCCTCGCCGACCTTCACCACCTCGGACGGATGCTTGACGCGCTTCCAGGCCATGTCGGTGATGTGCAGCAAGCCATCGATGCCGCCCAGGTCGACGAACGCCCCGTAATCGGTGAGATTCTTGACCACACCCTTGACGGCGGCGCCTTCCTGCAGATTGTCGAGCAGCGCCGAACGCTCCGCGCTGTATTCCTGTTCGACCACGGCGCGCCGCGAGACCACGACATTGTTGCGTTTTTGATCGAGTTTGATGACCTTGAATTCGAGCGGCTTGTTCTCGAGATAGGAAGGATCACGCACCGGCCGCACATCGACCAGGGATCCCGGCAAGAACGCCCGGACATTGTCGATTTCCACGGTGAATCCGCCCTTCACCCGGCCGGTGATGATGCCGATCACGATCTCCTGCTTCTCGAACGCCGTTTCGAGCCGCGTCCAGGTACGCGCCCGCTTGGCCTTTTCGCGTGAGAGCCGGGTTTCGCCCGAGCCATCCTCCACGCTGTCGAGGGCGACCTCGACGGTCTCGCCGACCGTGACTTCGATCTCGCCCTTTTCATTCTTGAATTGATCCGACGGAATTACCGCTTCGGACTTCAACCCAACGTTGACGATCACGTAGTCCTGGCCGACTTCGACGATCAATCCGTTGAGTATGGTGCCAGGCCGAATGCGCTGGCTCGCAATGCTTTGTTCGAACAGTTCCGCAAAACTTTCTGTCATGTTGTCTCTATGAAACTTCCGCCCTCGCACCTATCCTATGTGCTCAAGGGGTTGCAAAAAATAACGGCGAAACTTCCCTGCACGCCGCACCTCAATCGTCCACTCGCATCGAAATTCCACTCAAATCGATATTCGTTCACGCACGATCGCCAGCACGCGTTCAACCACCGCATCAATTGACATACCGGTTGAATCCAGCAAGACGGCGTCTTCGCTCGCGACAAGAGGCGCGGTGGAGCGCGTGCGGTCGCGCTCGTCGCGCTCCGCTATCTCTTTCGAAAGGGCGGCAAGGGTAGCAGCAACCCCCTTTTCTTTCAACTGCTTATGGCGCCTGGCCGCACGCTCATCGGCGCTGGCGGTGAGGAAGATCTTGACCCGCGCCTCGGGGAATACCACGGTTCCCATATCGCGACCATCCGCCACCAATCCCGGGGCCATTGCAAAGCGCCGCTGGCGCTCAAACAGGGCTGCCCGGACGGCGGGCAGCGCGGCGACCTTCGAGGCGTCATTGCCGGCGGCCTCGGTGCGAATCTCGCCGGTGACCTCCTGGCCGCCCAAGCAGACGATTTCGCCTCCTGCCGGCGTGGAACCGAAGGTTATGTTCATTTCCCCCGCGAGCTTGGCGAGCGCCACGCCGTCGGTCAGTTCGACGCCGGCACGCCGACCGGCCAGGGCAACCAAGCGATACAGCGCACCACTGTCGAGCAGCGACCAGCCCAAGGCGCGTGCTGCAGCGCGGCTAATCGTCCCCTTACCCGACCCTGAGGGACCATCGATGGTGATGACCGGCACGTCCAACATCAGGGCTACGACCCGCACTCGGCGACGGCCAGGCCGATCGACGCCGCCAGCTGCAGGAAGCCGGGAAAGGACGTGGCGACATTGGCAATGTCGCGAATCTTCAGGGGTGCAGCGGCCCGCAGGCTCGCCACCGCAAAGGCCATCGCCACGCGATGATCGCCGCGACTGTCGACGGTGCCACCGCTGAACGCAGGCGCGTCCGGTCGACCGTGTATCCGCAGGCCATCCCGGAGCACATCGTGAACGACACCAAGCGCCGTGAAGCCGTCTGCGACGGCGGCGATCCGGTCACTCTCCTTGACGCGCAATTCCTCGGCACCCGTGACGAGCGTCGTGCCTTGGGCGCAGGCCGCGGCGATGAACAACACCGGAAACTCGTCGATGGCCAGCGGCACCAGCGCGGGTGGCACGCTGATACCGCGCAAAGCCGACGCGTACACGCGTAGATCCGCCACGGGCTCGGCGCCGCTCGAACGCTCCCGCTCGACCTCGATCCGACCGCCCATGGCTCGCAGGATGTCGAGCAGACCCGTCCGGGTCGGGTTCAGGCCGACGTTGCGAATCAACAGCCCCGCAGGGTCAGCGGCGAGCAAGCCCGCGACGATGAAAAACGCCGCCGATGAGAAATCGCCGGGCACGTTCAGGGCCTGGGCGACGAGGCGCGCCGGCGGATGCAACGTGGTGCGTAGACCTTGGATGTCGAGCCGTACACCGCAGCTCTGCAGCATGCGCTCACTGTGGTCGCGGCACACCGCCGGCGAAGTGACGCTCGTCGGCCCCTCGGCATAGAGTCCCGCCAGCAACAGCGCCGACTTCACCTGAGCGCTCGCGACCGGCATCAGGTAGTCGATCCCCTGCAGAGATTGACCGCCGCGGATATGTACCGGCGGGTGCCCCTCCTCGGTCTCGACCGAGGCACCCATCAGGCGCAGCGGCTTGGCCACGCGCTCCATGGGGCGCTTCATCAACGAGGCGTCGCCGATCAGCGCCGAGTCGAAGGACTGCGCCGCCAGCAGACCGGTGAACAGCCGCATCGCGGTACCGGCATTGCCCATATCGAGGGCTCGTCCGGCCGCCTGCAGCCCACGCAGACCCGCACCATGCACGACCACATGCGTCTGGCTCGGCTGCTCGATGCGCACGCCCAACGCGCGCATCGCCTGCAGGGTCGCCAAGCAATCCTCGCCGGCCAGAAAGCCGGTCACTTCGCTGGTGCCGTCAGCAACACCCGCGAGCATGAGCGCGCGATGCGAAATCGACTTGTCGCCGGGAACCTCGATGGCGCCCGCAACAGCCGCGGTCGGCTGCGCCAAAAAGTCGCGCATCAGAGCACCGCCTGCGGATAGGATCCCAAGATCTTGAACAGCGAGGCCCGCTGTTCGAGCTCGGCGAGCGCCCGGGCCACCGGCGCATCGCTCACATGACCCTCGATATCGATGAAGAAGACATAATCCCACTTGCGCTTGTGCGACGGTCGCGACTCGATCCGCGTCATGTTGACGTGGTGCCTCGACAGGGGCTCGAGCAGGCGAAACAAAGCGCCGGCGTCATCGGTGTCATTGGCCGACACCAGCACGGTGGTCCGGTCGGCGCCGCTGGCGCTGAACAGCTTTCTGCCGATCACCAGGAAGCGCGTGGTGTTGTCGTCACGGTCCTCGATTTCATTGGCAAGTATCGACAGCCCATAGATCTCCGCGGCGGCATGGCTGGCGATGGCCGCGGTGCCGCGCTCGTCTCGCGCGCGGCGCGCACCTTCCGCGTTGCTCGACACGGCGATACGCTCGACGTCGCGCAATTGTTCATCGAGCCAGCCGCGGCATTGCGCCAGCGCCTGCGGGTGGGCGCACAGGCGCTTGATCTCGCCCAGCCCCAGCATGCGGCCCATCAGGCAATGATGCACCAGCAACTCCACTTCGCCGCAGATCTTCAGCCCCGAATTCAAGAACATGTCGAGGGTGTGATTGACGGTGCCTTCGCTCGAATTCTCGATCGGCACCACGCCGAAATCGGCGATGCCGCCCTCGACCTCGTGGAAAATCTCGTCGATTGCCGCGAGCGGCAGCGCGCGGACGGACGAGCCGAAGTGCTTCAGCACGGCGGCCTGCGTAAACGTCCCTTCAGGCCCCAGGAAGGCCACCTTGAGCGGCTCCTGTTGGGCGAGACAGGCCGACATGATTTCGCGGAACAGTCGCACGACCTCCTCGTTGCGCAAAGGGCCCTTGTTGCGTTCGAGGACCTTGCGCAACACCTCCGCCTCGCGTTCCGGCCGGTAGAAATCCACCGCCTTGCCAGCCGCCGTCTTGGAGATGCCGACGAGCTGCGCATAGCTCGCCCGCTCGTTGAGCAGGGTATGGATCTGCGCATCCAGCGCATCGATGCGGCCGCGGATGGCAGCCAGATCGAGCGCCGGCGCCGCGGTGACGGCCGGCGCGGCGCCCGCCGCCGATGCCACCGCCCTTTGCCGTTTGCCGGTCCCGCGTGCAGGGGGGGTCGCGCGGCTCATCCATGCACTCGTTCGAATTCACGCATGAAGCCGACCAGCGCCTCCACAGCGGCGAGCGGCAGGGCGTTGTAGAGGCTCGCGCGCATGCCGCCGAGGACGCGATGTCCCTTGAGATTTTGCAAGCCGGCGGCCGCCGCCTGGCGCAAAAACTCACCGTCCAATTCCGGCCTCGCCAGAGTGAATGTAACGTTCATCCGCGAGCGCGAACCTAAGGCGACGGAACTGCGATAGAACGACGAGCCGTCGATGGCGGCGTAGAGGGCGGCCGCTTTGCGCCGGTTGAGTTCGCCCATGGCCGCCACCCCGCCCTGCTTTTTCAGCCATTTGAAGACCAGTCCGGAGAGATACCAGGCAAACGTGGGCGGTGTGTTGAGCAAAGAATGGTCGGCGGCAACGGCCTGATAATCGAACACCACGGGTGTTCCGGCGCGTGCCAGGCCGATGAGATCCTCACGGACGATCACCACGACCAAACCGGAAGGTCCGATATTCTTCTGCGCGCCCGCATACAGCAAACCGAACTTCGACACATCGATGGGCATCGACAGAATATTGGAGGACACATCGCCGATGAGCGGTATGCCACGAGTCTCGGGGATGTAGTCAAACTCCACGCCACCGATGGTCTCGTTCGGCGTGTAGTGCACATAGCTGGGCGCGGCCGACCATTTCAGTTCGCTTTGCGCAGGCACACGCTGATACGGCGCGCCGGCATCGGCGGCCACGTGCACGTCGCAGTAGCGGCGAGCCTCTGCGATCGCCTTGGTGGACCAATGGCCGGTGTTGATGTAATCGACGGTCGAATCGGCGCGGGTCAAATTCATCGGCACCAGCGCGAATTGCGCCGACGCGCCGCCTTGCATGAACAACACGCGGTAGTTAGCGGGAATACCCATCAATTCGCGCAGGTCCGCCTCGGCCGTGGCGGCGACCTCCATGAAGGCCTTGCCGCGATGGCTGACCTCCATCACCGACATGCCGCTGCCCTGCCAGTCGAGCATCTCGTCTCGCGCCTGCTCCAGCACCTCGAGCGGCAGCACCGCGGGTCCCGGGGAAAAATTGAAGACGCGCACCCGCGGCCCGCAGCGTCAAGACTCGGACGGCGGGTCGTCGCCCGGCGCAGCGCTGCTGCCCATCGCGTCGTCGCCCGGCGCGTCGTCGCCCGGGGCATCGCTGACCGGCGCAGCGCCGCCCGCCAGGTCGCCGGCCGGCGCGTCGAGCGCCGCGCCAATCTCGCCTTCGACGATCCCATCGATGCGCTCGAGGCCCGACAGCTGGTCGCCCTCCTCCAGTCGGATGAGACGGACGCCCTGCGTGTTCCGACCCACCACGGAGATGTCCTTGACCGGTGTGCGCACCAGCACACCCGCCTGGCTCATCAACATGATCTCATCGTCGATGCTGACCTGGAGCGCGCCGATCATGCGGCCGTTGCGGTCGGTGACCTGCAACGCGATTACGCCCTGACCACCGCGGCCATGCGTGGGAAACTCCTCGAGCGGCGTGAGCTTGCCGAAGCCGTTTTCCGACGCCGTGAGGATGTAGCCTTGTTGGGCGACGATGAGCGCGTTGACCCGCTGGTCATCGGCAAGCTTGACGCCGCGCACCCCGGCGGCCTCGCGGCCCATCGGCCGTACCTCATCCTCGAGAAACCGGATCGCCTTACCGCCGGTGGTGAACAGCAGGATGTCCTTGCTGCCGTCGGTGATGGCCACGCCAACGAGCTTGTCGCCCTCGTCGAGGGCGACGGCGATGATGCCGTTCGCGCGCGGCCGCGAGAACAACTCGAGAGGCGTCTTCTTCACCGTGCCGAGGCTGGTCGCCATGAATACGAACTTGCCCTGATCGTAATCCTTGATCGCCAGCATCGCGCTGATGCGTTCGCCGCTCTGCAGGGGCAACAGATTGACGATCGGCTTGCCGCGCGAACCGCGGCTGGCCTGTGGCAGCTGGTACACCTTCAGCCAATAGAGTTTGCCGTGATCGGAGAAGCAGAGCAGCGTGTCATGCGTATTGGCGACGAACAGCTTGTCGACGAAATCCTCGTCCTTGACGATGGTCGCCGCCTTGCCGCGGCCGCCGCGGCGCTGCGCCTGGTAGTCGGAGACCGGTTGCGCCTTCGCGTATCCGCCATGCGACAAGGTGACCACCATGTCCTCGGGCGTGATGAGATCGAGCGTGCTGAGATCTTCGTGATTGACGATGATCTCGGTACGCCGTTTATCGGCGAAGGTGTCGCGGATGATCTCGAGTTCCTTGCGGATCACCTCGAGCAGACGCTTCGAATCGGCGAGGATCCCGGACAGATCACGGATCTGCACCAGCAGATCCTGGTACTCGACTATGATCTTGTCCTGTTCGAGGCCGGTGAGCCGGTTCAGGCGCATCTCGAGAATGGCCTGAGCCTGGGTCTCGGTGAGCTTGTAGCCGCCCTCGACGATGCCGAGAGGCGCGGTCTCACCGTCCGGCCGGGTGCTGATCGCGCCGGCGCGTTCCAGCATCTGCGGCACCGCTCCTGAGGCCCAAGGCCGCGACGTCAAAGCGATCTTCGCCTCCGCCGGTGAGGGCGAGGCCTTGATGGCGGCGATGATCTCATCGATGTTGGCGAGGGCGATGGCGAGGCCCTCGAGGATATGGCCACGCTCGCGCGCCTTGCGCAGCTCATAGACGGTGCGGCGGGTGACGATCTCGCGGCGATGGCGCAGAAACGCATCGAGCATTTCCTTCAGGCTCAACAGTCGCGGCTGACCATCCACCAGCGCCACCATGTTGATCCCGAAGACGGTCTCCATGGTGGTCTGCGCGAACAGGTTGTTGAGCAGAATCTCCGGCACCTCGCCGCGCTTCAACTCGATCACCACGCGCATGCCATCCTTGTCTGACTCGTCGCGCAAGCCGTCCGAGGCGATGCCCTCGATGAGCTTGTCGCGCACCAGATCGGCGATGCGCTCGATGAGCTTGGCCTTGTTGACCTGGTACGGCAGTTCGGTGATGACGATGGCCTGACGGTCGCCCTTGCCGACATCCTCGAAGTGAGTGCGCGCCCGCACATGAAGCCGGCCGCGGCCGGTCTTGTAGGCGGCGACGATTTCCTGGGCGCCGTTGATGAGACCGGCGGTCGGAAAATCAGGCCCCGGTACGATTTGCATGAGCTCGGCGAGCGTCAGTCCGGGATTATCGATCAGCGCGATGCAGGCGGTGACGATCTCGGTCAGGTTGTGCGGCGGGATATTGGTCGCCATGCCGACCGCGATACCCGAGGAGCCGTTGATGAGCAGGTTCGGGATGCGTGTCGGCAGCACCGCGGGTTCGCTCTCCGACTCGTCATAGTTTGGATTGAAGTCGACGGTTTCCTTGTCGATGTCGGCGAGCAACTCGCCGGCGAGCCGCGACATGCGCACTTCGGTGTAGCGCATGGCCGCCGGCGGATCGCCGTCCACCGAGCCGAAATTACCCTGGCCGTCGACCAACAGGTAGCGCATCGAGAAGGGCTGCGCCATGCGCACGATGGCGTCGTAAACCGATGCGTCGCCGTGCGGATGGTACTTGCCGATGACATCGCCGACGACGCGCGCGCTTTTCTTGTAGGCCTTGTTGTAGTCATTGCCCAATTCGCGCATGGCGTACAAGACGCGCCGGTGCACGGGCTTCAGGCCATCGCGAACATCGGGCAAGGCTCGGCCGACGATCACGCTCATGGCGTAATCCAGATAGGATTTCCGCATCTCGTCTTCGAGATTGACGGGCAATATTTCGCGAGCGATCTCGGCCATTTGCGAGAGTCCGGATTAGCCTTTGGGCCTTAAGTTTAAGCGGGTTTGTAGTTGGGGAGACGCGGTCTCGACATGCCTTAATTCTAGCACAGTTCAGCGCTCGTCTTAAGCCACCCTGAACGATAAGCCGATATACTGGCGCGATGCCCGTTGCCCACGCCGATTTGGCCTTGAGCTGTCGCTGGATTCTCCCCATGACGGCACCCGGCGAAGTGTTCGAGAACCACACCGTGCTGGTGCGCGGCGGGCGCATCATCGAACTGCTGCCCACCGCAGTGGCCCGCGAGCGCTACCGCGCCGCCGTCGACGTCGAGCGTAGCGCCCACTTGCTGCTGCCGGGCCTCATCAACGCGGCCGCGCCGCTGGCCGGCGGTTCCGCCGCCGGCGCCTTGCTGCGCATCGCCGAACTGCTGTCGGCCGGCACCACCTGCGTCTTGAGCGCCGGCGCTTTTCCGGATGAGTCGGCGCGACTCGCGGCGGAGCAAGGTCTACGCGCCGTGATCGGCATGCCGATCGCTGCGGCGCCCTCGGCATGGGCGGAAAATGCCGGGCATTACCTGACTCGGGCGCTCAATTTGCGCGATGAGTATCACGCGCATCCGCTCATCCGCACAGCCTTCGCGCCGGCGGCGGAGGCGACGCTCGATGACGCCACCCTGTTACGCGTGGCAACACTCGCGGCGGAACTCGATGCCTCGGTGGTGACGACACTGCACGCCTCGGCCGCCGCGGTCGAAGCGTCGCTGCGGCGCCACGGCATGCGGCCCATCGAACGGCTCGAGGCGCTCGGCTTGTTGTCACCGGCACTGACGGCGGTGGGCATGGCGGCGGTCGATGCGACGGATGTGGACCGCGCCGAGCGCGCCGGGATTGCCGTCGCGCTGTGTCCCATCCAATCCGCATTGCGTGGCGGCGCAGCCGGCGCGTTGTCGGCCTGGAGCACGGCTCGCGTGCGGCTCGCCCTCGGCACCAGTCTCGACGACACCGGCGCGAGTCTCGATCTGTGGAGCGAGCTGCGCTACTTCGCCATCCAAATAGCCGCCGGTACCTCGCTCGCCGAGCGTGCCTGGACGGCGCTCGCGGCCATCACCGGCGGCGCGGCTGCGGCGCTCGGCCTCGAGGCCGAGATCGGCACCATCGAGGCGGGCAAGTGGGCCGATCTGTGTTGCGTCGATCTGCGCTCGCCAGCACTGCTGCGCGGCTCGCTGCGCCCGACCTCGCTCTCCACCTACGGCGCCGCCGCCGCCGCCCATGCCAGAATGACCGAGCTTACATTCGACGGCGGCCGGGATATCGTCAGCGATGTCTGGGTATCGGGACGGCAGCTGATCGATCATTGCGCCTTTACCCGCCTCGACTGGAACGCGTTGGCGGCGCGCATGGCGGGCGAACGTGTTTCAACAACCCTTGGAGCAGCACCATGAACAGCTCTACTGCCAACGCCGATCCGGCGGAACTTGCCAAATTCGGCGCGCTCGCCCGCAATTGGTGGGACCCAAAGGGACCCTCGAGGCCGTTGCACGAACTCAACCCGCTGCGCCTCGAGTACATCCTGCGCGTGATCGAGTCGGGGACCGCAGCCGGCGCCGGTGCCGCGACCGCCGCTGCTGCGCGTGCCGCACCGCTCGCGGCTGCGCTCGCCGGTCGACGCATTCTCGACGTTGGCTGCGGCGGCGGCATACTCTCCGAGGCGATGGCGAAAAACGGCGCGGAGGTGCTCGGCATCGACCTGGCGCCGGCCGTCCTCGAGGTCGCGGAGTTGCATGCCTTGGAGGCCCATATCGACGTCAAATATCGCGCGGTGGCCGCCGAAGATCTGGCGGTGGAAAGCCCCGGCGCGTTCGATGTCGTCACCTGCATGGAGATGCTCGAGCATGTGCCGCAACCGACCCGCACCCTGGCGGCCTTGGCGACGTTGGTCAAGCCCGGCGGCGACGTCATCGTCTCGACGCTGAATCGCAGCGCGCTCGCGTTTGCCGTCGCCATCATCGGCGCCGAATATGTGGCGCGCGTGCTGCCACGAGGCACCCATCAGTATTTAAAATTCATCAAACCTTCCGAGCTTGCACGCTGGGGTCGCGGCGCGGGCCTCGAGATCAAGGATCTGACCGGGATCACTTACAACCCATTGACGCGCGCGTTCAGGCTGTCGAACGACACCGGGGTCAATTATCTGGCGCATTTTCGCCGCAGCGGGAGCCTCACTGCGGCCGGCGACCCGCCGTGACACGGCCGCTGCGCGCCATGCTGTTCGATCTGGACGGCACGCTGCTCGACACCGCGCCGGACATGGTGGGCGCGTTGAATACGCTGCGCCTTCAGGAGGGGTGCGCAGCAATGCCCTTCGCCGAGGTGCGCAGTTTCGTCAGCCACGGCTCGGGCCGGCTGGTGAAACTCGGCTTTCCGGAGGCTCCCGAACAAACCTGCCAACTCCTGCAGCGGCGGTTCTTGGAGTTGTATGGCGAAGCGGTGAGCCGCGACACGCGGCTGTTCGACGGCATGGAGGAGGTCCTGGCGCAACTCGATGCGCGTGGGCTGAAATACGGCATCGTCACCAACAAGCCGGCGCGTTTCACCACCGCACTGCTCGCCGAACTCAAGCTCGCCGCGCGATTCGCCTGCGTGGTGAGCGGCGATACGGTGAGCGAACGCAAACCCCATCCCATGCCGCTGTTGCATGCCGCACAGCTGGCCGGCGTCGACCCCGGCGACTGCATCTACGTGGGGGATGCCGAGCGCGATATCCAGGCGGCGCACGCCGCCGGCATGCCGGGACTGGTGGCGACTTATGGTTACCTGCAACCGGACGAGGATTGGCGGGCTTGGGGCGGCGATGGCTTCATCAGCCGACCGTTGGATCTGCTCGCCTGGCTCGACCCGCTCTGATGGGCGATCCGTGGACATGGATCTTTGGCGCCGGTCTCGGTGTCATCGTCGGCGCCGTGCTCGGCGCGGCGATCGTCGTCGTCATTCGTTCCCGACGCGAGGCGGCTCTGCGCGTCGAGCTCGCGCTGCTGCAGGCCCGCATTCACACCGAGGAGACCATCAGCACTGAGCGCAACCGCGCGCTCGCGGAGGCGCGCGATCAGTTGCGGGGGGTTTTCGGCGAGCTGGCGCGCGACACCTTGCAGAGCAACAGCGAGCTGTTCCTGCAGTTGGCGCGTGAGCGACTGAGCCGTCAGCAGCAGGAAGCAACTCAGGCTTTGCAGGAGCGCGAAACGGCGATCGATGCCCTGGTGCAACCCATTCGCGAGGCGCTCGCGCGAACCGAGAGCCAAATCCACAGCATCGAACGTGAGCGCATCGATGCCTTTGCGACCCTCAAGACCCAATTGGAAGTCATCGCCGGCGGCCAGGCTTCGTTGTCGCGCGAGACCCGCAATCTGGTGACGGCGCTGCGCCGGCCCGGCGTGCGCGGCCAATGGGGCGAGATCACCTTGAAGCGCTTGGTCGAACTTTCGGGCATGACGGAGCATGTCGATTTCCAAGAACAACATACCCAGGCGGGCGACGCCGGTGCAATCCGCCCGGACATGGTGGTGCACATGCCGGAGCGACGCGACATCGTCATCGACGTCAAGACCCCGCTCGACGCCTACCTCGCTGCGATCGAGGCCACGGATGACACGGAGCGCAGCGAGCACTTGCGGCGCCATGCGCGGGCGGTCGCCGCCCGGGTGCGTGAACTGGCCGCGAAGAACTACTGGGCACAGTTCGCGCACAGTCCCGACTTTGTGGTGCTGTTCCTGCCGGGCGATCAATTTCTGTCGGCGGCGCTCAACGAAAATCCGGGGCTGCTCGACGAATCGCTGCGGCAGAAGGTCATGCTCGCCACACCCACCAGCCTGGTCGCCTTGCTGAAGGCGGTGGCCTATGGATGGAAGCAGACGGCACTCGCCGACAATGCGGCGGAAATTCGCCGCCTGGGCGAAGAGCTGTATACGCGGCTCGCGGTCTTCGGTGAACACCTGGGCAAACTCGGCCGCTCGCTCGGCAACAGCGTCGATTACTTCAACAAGGCGGTGGGATCGCTGGAACACAACGTGCTGCCCGCGGCGCGCCGCTTCCCCGACTTGGGGTTGCGCAACGATCGCGAGCTGCCGATCCTGGAACCGGTTGCGAGCCTCACGCGGCAGCCGCAGAGCCACGAGGCGAGCCCTGAAAAACCTTGAGGAGCCGTATCGCAGCCGCGCGATACCCGCCGGCGGCAGCCGCCATTGGAGCTGGCTGTTCGCGACCAAGGCGGCGCGCGAACCGCTGCTCGGGCTGTACGCGTTATCCGCCGAATGGCACGCGCTGCTGGCGCCCGCGACCGAGCTCGCGGTGGCGCAGCGCAAGCTCGACTGGTGGCGCGAAGAGCTCACTCGCGCCGCGGCGGACCAGCCGCTGCACCCGATCACACGTTATCTCGCCGGCCTGCCCGGAGCCCGCGTCGCGGAACTCGCGGCGCTCGACGCCACCCTCGATGCGATGACCTTGCAGCTCATGGGAGTGCCGCTCGAGAACGGGGCGGAGCTGCCGGCGCACGCGCAGGCCCTGCACGGCGTGCCGCTGCTCACCGCAGCGCGGCTCGTCGGCAACCCGGCCGGCGTGACGGCGGCCGGCGGCGCGGGTTGGGAGCGCGTCGTCGGCTGTGTGGCCGCGCTCAGTGTGGCACGATACCTGGGGATGGCGCTCGCCCACTACGCCCTCGATGTCCGTGCCGGTCGCATCCCGTTTGCGGTCGCGGAATTGCTGGCCGCCGGCATCGACAATGAGGATCTGGCGGCGGCGGCGCCGACGCCCCGTCTGCAGAGTTATTTGCAGACCGTGCGAACCCAGGCAGTCGGCAGTTGCGCCGCGGCCGACGCCGTACTGACCGCCGCGGAACGACCCGACTATCGCCACCTTGCGGTGCTCATCCGCTTGAGTTGGCGCGATCTCGAGGCCGGGCGCGGGCACGACAGGTCGGCGTTTTCGCTCGCCGACCTCTATCATGCTTGGGCTGCCGCACGGCGGGCCGCCGCCGGGCGGCGGGTTGCCGGCTAAAGGAGTTGTTCGATGTCGACATTCAAGACTTTCAAGCCCACCGCCGACTCGCTCGAAGGCCGCGTGATCCTCATCACCGGCGCCGGCAATGGCTTCGGGCGGGCACTGGCCATCGACTGCGCGCGGGCCGGCGCGACGGTGATCCTGTCCGGCCGCAACCAAGCGCGGCTGGAGAAGATCTGCGATGAAATCGAGGCCCTCGCTGCGCCCGCGCCGTCGATCGCGGTGCTCGATCTGGAGAAGGCGACGGCGGTCGAATACGATGCCCTGGCCGGCATCATCGGCAGCGAGTTCGGCCGCTTGGACGGACTGGTGCACGCCGCCGGACTGCTCGGCGAGAGAACCCCGCTGGAACATCAGGACGTGCCCACCTGGTGCAAGGTGCTGCACGTGAATCTCACCGCGCCGTTCATCCTCACCCAGGTGCTGTTGCCGCAGCTACGCAAGTCCGGCGATGCCGCCATCATTTTCGTGAGCAGCGGCGTGGTGCAAAACCAGCGACCGTTCTGGGGTGCCTATGCCGTCTCGAAGACCGGGCTGGAATCGGTGCGGGCCATGCTGGCGCAGGAACTCGAGGCCGACCTCAACATCCGGGTCAACAGCGTGAACCCGGGACGGATGCGCACGCGCATGCGCGCCGCCGCCTATCCGGCGGAGGACCCGAACACGCTGCCCACGCCGGAGTCGGTCACCGGACCGTTCTTATACCTGCTGAGCGCGGAGGGCCGCGGTACCAACGGCCAATATCTCGAGGTGCAATGACCTCATCAGCCGGGCTCCTCGCTCGCATCGGCTTGTGATCCGGCTTGATAGGCCGCCTTGGCGGCGTCAATCTCATTGACCAGGGCATTGCGTTCACTCGCCAACATGGCGCGAGAATGGCCGCGCGGCAGGTCGCGGGCCAGATGCACAGGTCCAAAGCGCACCCGCATCAGGCGGCTGACGATGATGCCGCGGGCCGCCCACCAGTGCCGCACCTGCGCCGAGCGGGTGGCGCGCACGGTGACGTTCAGCCAATGATTGAAACCGAGCCCGAGTTGCGCTTCGGCTTGCAGGATCGACATCGGATCTCCCTCGCAATCGGTCGCGCCACGAAATTCCTCCACCAAGCCCTCCGACAACGGTCCGCGCATCCGCAGCACATAGTCGATGGTGAGTGCGTGCGCGCCCTGCGACACGCGGTGCGCCCAGGATCCGTCATCGGTGAGGATTTCGAGACCCCCATCCACGGGCGGCATGGGTTGAATGGCGAGCCAACGCCCGCCAGCGCGCGGTAGGTTCAAGTGCTCGGCCGCCCGCGACGTCGCCGCCTTCAGATCGAGCGCTTCACCAGGCGAGCGGTGAAACAGGAGGATGCGGGCCGACTTGCCCTGGTCGGCCGCATACAGGCGCACGGGTCGGCCATCGAGGGTGATGCGATCGCGCGCGGCGAGTTTGGCGCCCAGCGCCGGCACCTCGCCATTGATCTTCAATCGACCCTCGCGAATCCAACGCTCCACCTCACGGCGGGAGCCGATGCCGGCCGCCGACAGCAGCTTCTGGATCCGTTCGGCGGGAGCCGCCTCCTTGCGCGGGGCCGCCCGTTGCCGCGAGGCCGCGGCCGGGCGCGACCCGCGGCCGGGCGGATCACGCCGCGGGGGCCGGCTGCGCATCAGAATGAGTCGTCGTGGGAACCGCGAGCGACCAGACCATGCAGCTGCGGGGAGTGCGGCTCGGCCGAAGCCGGCGACTCCGTCTCGCCGTCCGCGTCCGTCTCAGCGTCAGCGACCGCCTCAGCGTCAGCGACCGCACCCGCGTCATTGCCAGCCTCGCCGACCGGCTCGCTCACCACGGCATCGGCGCCCGGCAGCGTCAGCTGAACGCGCAATTCTTCAAGCTCCTTCAGCTGGGTCAAGGTCGGGAGGTCATCGAGCTTCTTGAGTCCGAAATAATCGAGAAAGTCCCGCGTGGTGCCCAACAATTCGGGCTTGCCCGGCACATCCCGATGGCCGACCACACGGATCCACGTGCGTTCGAGCAGCGTCTTGATGATGTTCGGATTCACCGCGACGCCGCGGATCTCTTCGATCTCGCCGCGAGTGATCGGCTGGCGGTAGGCAACCAACGCCAGCGTTTCGAGCAAGGCGCGCGAATACTTCGCCGGCCGTTCCTGCCATAGCCGCGACACCGGCTGCGCCACGGCGGCCCGAATCTGGATGCGAAAGCCGCTGGCAACTTCGACGAGCTCGAGTCCGCGTCCCTCATAATCGGCACGCAACGTCTCGATGGCCGCGGCGACTTCGGCGGCATTCGACCCATCGCGCTCGTCGAACAGACCGATGAGATCATCGGCGGACAACGGGCGGCCGGCGGCCAGCATCGCGGCTTCGATGACATTGCGGACGTACTGATCGTTCATGGATTACTCGCATTGCTCTGGTTGGCATCGCCGTCGGGGACGGCCTTGAGATGGCGGCTGGGATTGCCGAGCCTCACATGCAACGGCCCATAGGGTTCCGATTGCGACATTTCGATCAGGCCCTCGCGCAACAGTTCGAGCACGGCGACGAACGTGACGGTGACGCCCCGACGTCCCTCCTCGGCCCGGAACAATCGCACGAAGTCGACGAAGGCGGAGTTGCTGAGCACCGACAGAACATCCGTCATGCGTTGCCGTACCGAGAGCGGTTCACGCTGCACGTGATGGTGCGCGAACATGTCGCTGCGCGCCAGCACCTCCTGGAAGGCGGTCAACATTTCCTGCAATGTGACCTGCGGCGCGATGCGCACGATCTTGCGATCGACGAGTTCTGCGGAGGCCACCCAGGTATCGCGCTCCAACCGGCGCATCTGGTCGATGCCTTCGGCGGCGCGCTTGAAACGTTCGTATTCCTGCAGCCGGCGGACGAGCTCCGCCCGCGGATCGGACTCTTCCGCCGCATTGTCGCTCTTTGGTCGCGGCAGCAGCATGCGCGATTTCACCTCCGCCAGTGTCGCCGCCATCAACAAATATTCGCCGGCGAGTTCCAGTTGCAATACCTGCATCAATTCGATGTAGCGCATGTACTGCCGGGTGATCTCGGCAATGGGAATATCGAGTATGTCGAGATTCTGCCGCCGGATGAGATAGAGCAGCATGTCGAGCGGTCCCTCGAAGGCCTCGAGGAACACCTCGAGCGCTTGCGGCGGGATGTACAAGTCGCGCGGCAATTCCGTGATCGGTTGGCCCTCCACCATCGCAAAAGGCATCTCACCCTGCGCCGGCGCCGGGCGTGGCGCCACGGCGGCTTCGGCCGGCTTCGCGGCATCTGACTTGACGATCTTCAGTTCGGGTTTCATCGGTAATTGATCGCCATGGCCTGGCGCACCGCCTCCATCGTGTCACGCGCCGCGGCTCGCGCCCGTTCTGACCCTTCGGCAATGATACCCCGGACCAGTTCGGGATTCTCCTCGAACTCTGCCGCGCGTTTGCAAATTCCGCTGACTTCCTCCACCACCTTCTCGATCAGCGGCGCCTTGCATTCCAGGCAGCCGATGCCCGCGGTGCGGCAGTTCTGCTGCACCCAGGTCTGGGTTTCGGCAGTGGAATAAATCTTGTGCAAATCCCAGACCGGACATTTGTCGGGATCGCCGGGATCGGTGCGCCGCACCCGCGCCGGGTCCGTCTGCATGGCCTTCATTTTCTTCACCACCGAATCCGTGTCTTCACGCAAGCCAATCGTGTTGCCGTAAGACTTCGACATCTTGCGGCCGTCGAGGCCCGGCACCTTCGGGGTGGAGGTGAGCAGGGCATCCGGCTCGGGGAGGATGGCGATGCCCGATCCCTCGAGATAGCCCGTCAAACGATCGCGATCGGCGACGGTCAGGCGCGCATTCGACTCGACCAGCGCCAGCGCGCGCGCGAGCGCATCACCGTCGCCCTTCTCCTGGTACTCCTTGCGCAACGTGCGATACATATTGGCGTTGCGCGAGCCCAGGCTCTTGATGGCTTTTTCGACCTTCTGCTCGAATTCCGCCTCGCGGCCATAGAGGTGATTAAAGCGGCGCGCCACTTCTCGCGTGATCTCGACGTGCGCCACCTGGTCTTCGCCCACGGGCACGTACTGGGCGCGATAGAGAAGGATGTCAGCGCTCTGCAGCAGGGGATAGCCCAAGAACCCGTAGGTATCGAGGTCGCGATCCCGGAGTTGCGTTTGTTGATCCTTGTAGGACGGCACGCGCTCCAACCAGCCCAAGGGAGTGATCATGGACAGCAGCAGGTGCAGCTCCGCATGTTCCGGCACCTTCGACTGGATGAACAGCGTGGCCACCCCGGGGTTCAGCCCAGCGGCCAGCCAGTCGATGGCCATGGTCCACACATAGTCCTCGAGCTTCGAGGTGTCCTCATAGCCCGTGGTGAGCGCATGCCAATCGGCGATGAAGAAGAAGCACTCATATTTGTACTGCAGCTCGATCCAGTTCTTCAGCGCCCCATGATAATTGCCCAGGTGTAGAAGGCCGCTGGGCCGCATACCGGAAAGCACGCGACGATTTTGAATGGGCCCGCTCACGGCGGCCCCACCACGGCGGTGAATACCTGTCCGAGCACCTTGAGCGCGGGCTCGAACAGCCAATCCAGGCCATGCACCATTGAGATGCCGAGCACCAGGAACAGACCGAAGGGCTCGATCCGGCCGAACTGCGCGGCCCAACTCGGGGGCAACAAGCCGGAGATCACCCGACCCCCGTCGAGTGGCGGCAAGGGAATCAAATTGAACACCGCGAGCACGACATTGACGAACATGCCCGCCTCGGCCATGAGTTCGATCCACGCGACCACGGTCGCGTTTCCGGTGTTGAGGTGCGCCATGACGGCGAGTATGCCGCACCAAATAGCGGCCATGGCAATATTAGCCAAAGGACCGGCGAGCGCCACGCAGACCAACGCGCGCCGCGGATGGCGCAACGTACTTGTCGCCACCGGCACCGGCTTGGCCCAGCCGATGAGCGGGCCGCCGATGGCGAGCAATACCCCGGGAACCACCAGCGTACCGATGGGATCGATATGCCGCATGGGATTCAAACTCAGTCGCCCGAGCAGCTGGGCCGTCCGGTCGCCGCAGAGCCGAGCCACCCATCCATGCGCCACTTCATGCAGCGTAATCGCGAACAGCGCAGGGATCGTCCAGATGGCAACCTTTGCGAGAAACCCACGTAAATCCAATGCTTGCACTCGTTATTTAGTAAAATACACGAGCTCAACTGCCCGCTCACGACCGGCATTATACGGTCGCCGCGTCCGCAAAGGGGGTGACGTCACCGCGCCCAACCCGGACGACGACCGCTCGATCGCCGGACAGGTCGATGACCGAAGTGGGGGTGAGACCACAATTGCCTCCATCCAGGACGAGATCAACGCTGTGTTCCAGCCGCTCGTAGATATCCCGGGCATCGGTGCGCGGCAGTTCCTCGCCCGGCAGTAACAGCGTGGAGCTCATCACCGGTTCGCCCAGTTCGGTCAACAGCATCGCGGTCACCGCATGATCCGGCACGCGTAGGCCAATGGTGCCGCGGCGCTCGTGCTTCAGCCGGCGCGGAGTTTCGCGCGAGGCTTTCAGCAGGAACGTGTAGGGTCCCGGCGTATGGCTGCGCAGCAGTCGATATTGAGAATTGTCGACTACGGCGTACTTGCCGACCTCGGCGAGATCGCGGCATACCAGGGTGAAATGGTGGTTTCGATCTGTCTGCCGTATCTCGCGGATCCGGTCCAAGGCCGCCTTGTCGCCAATGTGACAGCCCAGCGCATAACATGAATCGGTGGGATAAACGATGACCCCGCCGCCGCGCAGGACAGCAACCGCTTGCCGGATGAACCGCTGCTGCGGCGAAATGGGATGAAGCTGTAAATAGATGCTCATGTTCGTCGGTTATCATACGCTCATGAGCCAACTACTCGAGTGGTCCCCGCTGGTCGTCTTCTTCGTGGTATTCAAGATCTGGGGCATCTATTGGGCCACCGCCTCGCTGATGGTGACCAGCGTGGCCCTGATGTCGACCCACAAGCTGCTCAACGGCTACTACAAGAAGATGCATATCGTCACCGTTGCCCTGGTGCTGGTGCTCGGCACCGCGACGCTGGTCCTGCACGACAAGCGCTTCATTCAGTGGAAACCCACCATCTTGCTCGGCTTCGCCGCCCTCGCCTTTCTGGGCAGCACCTTCATCGGCCGCCGCCCGCTGGCGCGGCGCATGCTCGAGGGCGTGTTCAGTGAACCGCTCGAACTCCCGCGCTCGTGGTGGGCGTTGCTGAACGTCGCCTGGGCCATCTGGTTCGCCGTGCTCGCCGTCGCCAACATCTACATCGCCCGCAATTTCACGGAAGACTTCTGGGTCAATTTCAAGGTGTGGGGAATCACGCTGGCCATGGTGGTATTCATGATCCCCCAGGTCATTTGGCTGAATGGCAAGACCCGCCCGGCGGCGGCGGGACCTTAGGTGCAAAAGCGCGACGACGGCGTGGCAGGATCACGCGCGGAGCGGCTGCGCGCCCGGTTGCAGGAGCGCTTTGCGCCCTCGCAGCTCGACATCCAAGATGACAGTCATCACCACGCCGGCCACGCCGGCGCCGCCGGCGGCGGCAGTCATTTTCGCGTGCGCATCGTCGCCGAGGCCTTCCGGGCATTGCCGACCCTGGCTCGTCACCGCCTGGTTTACGCGGCGGTGGACGATATGCTGAAGGCTGAGATTCACGCCCTCGCCATCGAGGCGCTACCGCCGCCAGCGATCGAGCAAGGGCCACCCCCCATTCATCGATAATTGGTGGGATCGTCAGGTAAAGGCTAAACTGCGGCCCCCGGGCGCGCCGGCCACATCGGCCAAGTCGCCTTTATGTTCGTGAGGATTCAAATGACCCAATCTCTTCGTGCGGTGGCGAACCCTGTTGCCGCGGTGGCTGCCCTCCTCGTGTTGACGGCATGCAACAAATCCGCGCAGCAAGCGGTCCCCGCCGCGCCCGCCGCCAATGCGCCGCCCCCGGTGGCGACGGTAAACGGCGCGCCGATTCCGCGCGCCGATTACGACGCGTTCTTGAAGAACCTGCTGCAAGGCAAGCCCGGCACTGAGTTGACCGCCGATCAAAAGAACCAGGTGCTCGACGAGCTCATCACCATGAAGCTCGTCTCCGCGCAGGCGGACAAGGACGGGCTGGAGAACGATCCCGACGTCAAGGCGAACCTCGAGGTCGTGCGGATGCGGATCTTGTCGGACGCCGAATCGCAGAAATACCTCAAGGGCAAGGAACCCACCGACGCGCAATTGCACACCGAATACAACACGGCCATTGCGACCATGGATAAGACCGAATATCACGCCGAACACATTCTTGTCCCCTCCAAGGAACAGGCCGAGGCGCTCATCAAGAAGATCGACGGCGGCGCCAAGTTCGAGGACGTGGCGAAAGCGAACTCCACCGACAACTCCAAGACCAATGGCGGCGATCTCGGCTGGTTCACGCTGGCCCGGATGGTCAAGCCGTTCGCCGAAGCGGTCAAGGATCTCAAGAAGGGTGAGATCACGCAGCAGCCGGTACAAACCCAGTTCGGCTGGCACATCATCAAGCTGCTCGACACGCGCGACGTCGCACCGCCGCCGTTCGACCAGGTGAAGGCCCAGGTGACGAAGGCCGTCATCCAAAAGGAACTGATTGCCTACGTCGATGAACTGAAGAAGAACGCCAAGATCGAGAAGCACCTGAACTGAGCGACCCGGAGCCTGTCTCGAGACCGCAGACAGGCTCCGCCGCCGGTCACTTCAGCAGGTTGAGCAGCCCAGCCTCGTCGAGAATGGTAATGTTGAGGGTTTGTGCCTTGCTGAGCTTGGAACCGGCATCGGCGCCGGCTACCACATAATCCGTCTTCTTTGAGACGCTGCCGCTGACCTTTCCGCCGCGGGCAGTGATGGCCTCCTGCGCCGCGTCGCGCGTCATGCCGGATAGGGTGCCCGTCAAGACGAACACCTTGCCCTCGAGGCTGCCGCCCTTAACCTTGACGACGTCGGGCCACGAGACGCCGCACGCCATCAGTCGATCAACGATGATCGCATTCTCGCCGTCGGCGAACCATGCAGCGACGTTCGCCGCCACGACCGGTCCGACGTCCGGCACCGATTGAATCTCCTCCGGCAGGGCACGGCGCAACGCGTCGAGATCGCCCACGTATGCAGCGAGGTTCGCCGCGGTCGCCTCGCCCACATCACGTATTCCGAGGGCGTAGAGAAATCTCGGCAGTGTCGTCCGCTTCGCGGCGACGATGGCGGCGGCGAGCTTTCGCGCCGACTTCTCGCCGATGCGATCGAGCGTCGCCAGCCGCTCGGCCGTCAGGTCGAATAGATCGGCTGGTGACTTGACCCAATCGCGCTCGACCAGTTGGTCCACCAGCTTCTCGCCCAATCCCTGGATATCCATCGCCCGGCGCGAGGCAAAGTGAATCAGCTCTTCGCGGCGCTGCGCCGCGCAGCGCCGCCCACCGCTGCAGCGGGCCACCGCCTCGTCGGCCGCACGCAGCACCGGCGAATCACAGACCGGGCAGCGGGCCGGCAGCAGGGTCAGATCCGGGGTGGGCAGTACCCGTCGTTCGGTCATGACCCGAACCACCTCGGGTATGACGTCGCCGGCGCGACGGATCACCACGGTGTCCCGCACCCTGACGTCCTTGCGCTCAAGCTCATCCATGTTGTGCAAGGTCGCGTTGCTGACCGTGACCCCGCCCACGAAGACCGGTTCGAGTCGCGCCACCGGGGTCAGTGCACCGGTGCGGCCGATTTGGAACTCGATGTTCAGCACGGTGGTCAACGCCTCCTCCGCCGGGAACTTGTGCGCAAGCGCCCAGCGCGGCGCGCGCGCGATGAAGCCCAGGCGACGTTGCAATTCCATGTCGTCGACCTTGTAGACGACGCCATCGATCTGGTACGGCAGACCGGCACGCGCGGCGCCGAGGCTCCGGTAGTACTCGAGACAGTCATCGACCGACTCGACGGCGCGCGACTGCGGACAAATCTTGAAGCCCCAGAGTTTCAGCTGCTGCAGCAGCTCCGTATGGCGCGTCGGCAACTCGACACCCTCGACGTAGCCGACTCCATAGATGAAAAGATCGAGCGGACGGGCGGCGGTCATGCGCGAATCGAGCTGCCGCAGACTTCCCGCGGCCGCGTTGCGCGGATTGACGTACGGCTTCTCGCCACGCGCCACGGCCTGCTGGTTGAAACGCTCGAAGCCGGCGACCGGCATGAACACTTCGCCGCGTACTTCGAGAACGCGCGGCACCGCGGCGCCCGGCGTGGCGGCGCGCAGCTTCAGCGGCAACGCGGCGATGGTGCGCAAATTCTGCGTGACATCCTCGCCGGTTTCGCCATCACCGCGGGTTGCGCCCTGGACGAAGATGCCCTCGTCGAATATGGCGCTGAAAGCCAACCCATCGAGTTTCGG
>Ga0116228_10000136_pt1 | contig 47671 bp, 48 predicted proteins | sample S1TSphfallax_2_FD_89694 | JGI IMG/M metagenome (GOLD analysis project Ga0116228, IMG submission 89694) | Host-associated microbial communities from peat moss isolated from Minnesota, USA - S1T2_Fc - Sphagnum fallax MG | ecosystem: Host-associated > Plants > Peat moss > Unclassified | place...
AAAGAATTAGCAAAATATCAGAACATCAGCCCCGATAAAACTGCTATTGATACAATTAAATCTCTAGCATTAGAAGAACCACAACATACTCCACTATATTACATACTTTCCCGATTTTGGGTGCAGTTATTTGGTAATTCTACCGCTGCACTCAGGACTGTGGCTGCTATAATTAGTTTATTAGCTTTACCAAGCATGTATTGGCTATGCTGGGAATTATTTGCGTCACATCTGATAGCCCTCATAGCTGTTGCATTTATATCTGTGTCTCCATTTCATGTATTATACGCCCAAGAAGCACGGGAATATAGTTTATGGACTGCTACAATCTTATTTTCTAGCGCATCGCTACTTTGTGCGCTGCGATTGAACCGTAAGTTATTCTGGGGAATATACACTTTATTTGTCACCCTGAGCTTCTACACCTTTCCTTCATCCATCTTAGTTACATTTGCTCAAGGTACTTATGTAGCAGTAATCCACAGATTCCGTTTACACGAAAAACTAATTAACTATATTATAGCATCAGCTCTAGCCTTAACATTTTATCTACCTTGGCTGTCAGTAGTACTGACTGGATTAAAACACATCAACCAAACAGTTGGCGGACAAGGTAATATGAATAGCATCTCGTTAATTAAAACATGGGCTTTTAACCTTAGCCGCTTATTTATTGATAGTAACAACGAGAAAATGGTAATTAACTTTGGTCTGGAGAACTCATTGACTTTTTTTATTCAACAGGTTTTAGTAGGTTTAATAGTAACACTGACAGCTTATTCTCTTTACTATCTCTGCCAAAAAGCTCCTAAAAAAGCTTGGTTATTTATACTAATTTTAATATCTGTAACTTCACTTCCAATTATGTTGAAAGATTTACTAGAGTCTGGAACCAGGTCAATTATTTTACGGTATCTTACTCCTGGCTATCTAGGTATACAAATTTCCATAGCTTATCTCTTAGCCAGTAATATCAGATTTAAATCTCCGAACCAAAACCTAGCAAACATCATTATATGTCTATTACTATCCGGATCAATTATCTCTTGTACAGTTAGCTCGCAGGCTTATTCCTGGTGGAATAAAAGCCACAGCGATGTTAATTTTGCAGCAGCAAAATTAATTAATCAATCTCATCGACAACTTATTATTAGCGATGGAAGTATGGGTACAATACTAGGTTTAAGCCGAGAACTAGATACTCGTGTTATGTTCAACTTAAAACCACAATGTTACACTTGTATCTCTACACCTCCTGCGGTTTTACACAAAAAGCTTTTACCCATTCCTGAAGGATTTGATGTATTTCTGTTTGACCCATCTCTAGAGTTAATTCAGGAAGTCAAAGCTGACTCAAATTATCACATCAACCCTGTAGGATTAGATCTATGGCGGTTAGAACCGTCAAATCAAAAAGTAAGAACTTAAAAATGTCTATAACAACAGTAGTTAATCAAATATTAGAGCTTGCTTTACAAGGTAAAGATTTATCTCCCGCACAAGCATTAGTTTTGCTAGAACAAATAGATCCGGAAATCATAGCTGCGATTAGAAATATAGCAGATCGACTGCGTTCTATCCAGGTAGGAGAGACAGTAACATACGTAATTAACCGCAACATTAACTTTACTAATATCTGTGAGCAGCATTGCAGTTTTTGTGCTTTCCGTCGAGATGCTGATGAATCGGGAGCATATTGGTTAGATTGGTCAGAGATCCTGACTAAAACTGCTGATGCTGTCAGGCGAGGAGCCACAGAAATTTGTCTACAAGGAGGATTAAATCCCGAAGCACAGATTCAAGGTAGATCCTTACCTTACTATCTTAAGTTGGTGGAGACAATTAAGCAAGATTACCCTAATTTACATTTACACGCTTTTTCTCCCCAGGAAATCCAATTTATCGCTAGAATGGATGGATTATCTTATGCTGAGGTCATTACAGCTTTACGAGATACTGGTGTTGGATCTATGCCAGGAACAGCAGCAGAGGTATTGGATGACCGTGTCCGGCGGATACTTTGTCCAGAGAAAATAGATACAGCTACTTGGTTAGAGATTGTTTCTACAGCACACAGGTTAGGTTTACATACCACTAGCACTATCCTGTCTGGACATATTGAAACCAAAGCACAACAAATCGAACATTTAGCCAAGTTGCGATCGCTCCAACAAACTGCGATCGAGCGGGGCTTCCCAGGACGAATCACAGAATTTATTATCCTACCTTATGTTGGACAATCAGCACCATTAGCCTTGCGTCGGCGAGTTGGACGCGATCAACCTGTTCTAGCTGATGTACTATTACTAAGTGCTGTAGCCCGGATTTTTTTGGGAAACTGGATAGCAAATCATCAACCAAGTTGGGTAAAATTGGGATTGGCTGGTGCTACAGAGGCTTTAGTTTGGGGCTGTAATGATATTGGTGGTACTTTGATGGAAGAACATATTACATCAATGGCTGGTGCTGTAGGAGGAACTTGTATGTCAGTAGAAGCATTACAAATAGCGATCGCCTCTTTGGGAAGATCTTACCAGCAACGCAGCACACTGTATGAAAAGCTCCGCTGCTCCCCTGCTTCTTCCTGACCATCTATAACTTTCATTTTGGTAGAACGCTCACCGGTATACCAATTCGATATAGGATTAATGGTAATTTACGTAATCGTTTTAGTTAATGCTTATGAAGCGCTACTGGTCGCGTCTACTTGCTCTAGTTTTGGTTTTAGCTATAGGCTTAATGGGCTGTACAGGTAGTATGGATAGTTTGACTGGGGACTATAGACAAGACACTTTGGCTGTAGTTAATATCTTGAGAAAAGCTATAGATTTAACCCCAGATTCTCCCGATAAAGCAGCAACTCAAGCAGAAGCGCGGCAAAAAATTAATGACTTTTCTGCTCGCTATCAACGAGTTAGTGCTGTTTCCAGTTTGAGTTCTTTTACCACAATGCGAACAGCTCTTAACTCCTTGGCTGGACACTACAGTTCCTACCCTAATCGGCCAATTCCTGAAAAACTAAAGAACCGTTTAACAGAAGAGTTTCAACGGGTGGAATCGGCTTTACAACGTGGTAGTTAATTAATCTCGGAGTGCGGAGTACCAGCCAGAGATGCTGCTGTCCTCTGCACTATTCTTTAAACTTTCAGAAACTGAGTTATTAGGGAAATTGATGACGTTTAATCGGCTTTGTCAGCGTTTATCTGCTGTTGCTCTCTACAGTAGTTTATTGATGGCTCACTTGGAAAATCAATCAGCTATAGCACAAGGGAAACCAGAACAAATTGGCTATTGTCATCTATCTGTAAAGGAAGCTCAAACAAAAGAAAGCTTACGTTTACAAGTACTTAAATCAAACAAAAAAGCTCTAGAACGCTATCGCAAGATTATACAACTTCATGCAAAGCGACTACAAGCATGTCGTGATACTACTTGGCCTCAGAAACAGGCAATTTGGCTCCGTTTATATCCCTGTGACCTGAAGTCAGGAGCACTATCCCAAATTATGGATCGAATTGTCAATCTTGGCTACAACCAAGTTAATCTGGGAGTGTTTTACGACGGAAGAGTATTATTACCTGCTACCCATAATCCCACTATTTGGCCCTCTGTGACTAATGTTCCTGGCGCAGAAAATCTTGATTTACTCGCGCAGGCAATTAATAAAGGTCATGAAAGAGGTTTGCAGGTTTATGCTTGGATGTTTACGCTTAACTTTGGTTATTCCTATGCTTTGCGTCAGGATCGAGGGGATGCGATCGCCCGCAATGGCAAAGGTGAAACTAGTTTATATGTAGTTCATGATGGCTTACAAGTATTTGTTGACCCTTACAATTCCCAAGCAAGATCTGATTACGGTCTTCTGGTTCGTGAAATACTGAACCATCATCCTGATGGCATTTTATTCGACTATGTACGCTACCCCCGACAGTTAGGTGGTGACTCAGTCGCTACCAAAGTTACAGATTTATGGTTATACACTTCTGCCACGCAAATGGCATTATTCCATAGGGCGAAAAACCTCCAAGCTCAAGAGTTAATCCGACGTTTTTTGTTCAAAGGGTATATCAGCGCTTCTGACATAACTGAAGTTGCGCAATTTTATCCCCAGGAATCTGAACCTTTGTGGGAAGGACGTAATCCCGTATTTGCTCACCAGCCACTTTTATCTGTAGAGCAAAAACAAGCCATTTTGCAGTCAGAGCTATGGAATTTGGTAGTTTCCCATGCCATGCAAGGTGTCTTGGATTTCGTTAATTTAGCGGCTGCTCCAGCATGGCAAAAAGGTATTTTACCTGGAGTAGTGTTTTTTCCTGAAGGTAATCAAAATATAGGACAGGGTTATGATTCTCGTCTTCAGCCTTGGGATAGATTTTCTAGTAATTTAGCCTGGTATCCTATGGCTTATGCTAATTGTGGCGATGTCAGTTGTATCTTAGCAGAAGTACAAAGGGTTTTGAGTATAGCTAAACCGGAAACTGAGATTTTTCCCGCCATCTCTGGTAAGTGGGGGGAATCAATGAATAATCGTCCCTCTTTAGAAGTGCAAATGCAAGCACTAAAGCAATTCGCACCTCGAATTAATGGAGTCAGTCATTTTGCTTATTCTTGGCAATTTCCACAAGATGATCGCGATCGCAAAGCTTGCCATTTCTAAGCAGTAGGGGCGCAAGGCATACGAGCCCCTACACCCATAATTATGAGATAATTATGAAAATAATGGCATTTAAAAAATAATGACTTGGAAAAAGTATACAGAGGCGCAACCTAGTCTGCCAGAAATACATCGTAGTATTGCTGTTCCTGATAGTCGCAACTTTTGGCGTAAGCTACTGGTTTTCACTGGACCAGGTTATTTAGTTTGTGTAGGTTATATGGACCCGGGTAATTGGGCGACTGATATAGCTGGTGGGTCTCAGTTTGGTTATACGTTATTGAGTGTAATTCTTTTATCCAACTTTATTGCTGTTTTATTACAAACTCTATGTGTGCGATTAGGAGTCGCCACGGAGATGGATTTAGCTCAAGCTTGCCGAAATCAATTTAGTTATAAAATTAATGCTTGTTTGTGGATACTAGCGGAGATTAGTATTATAGCTTGCGATGTAGCAGAGGTGATTGGTGGAGCGATCGCCCTGCAATTACTCTTTCATCTTCCCCTCATGATTGGTGTATGTCTGACTAGCCTGGATGTACTAATCTTACTCATGCTCCAACGTTATGGATTCCGCTATGTGGAAGCTTTAACTATCACTTTAGTATCTAGTATAGGTGTTTGCTTCTTAGCAGAAATGATCTTTGCTGCGCCTGATTTGGCTCAGGTTATGTTGGGTTTTATCCCTCAGCCAGGTATTTTGCAACAACGGGAATTACTATATGTCGGTTTAGGGATTTTGGGTGCTACTGTCATGCCCCACAATTTATATTTACACTCAGCAATTGTGCAAACACGGGCTTGGCAAAGAACTCCAGAAAAACAGCAAGAAGCCATCAAGTTTGGTACTTTGGATAGTGCGATCGCCTTATCATTTGCTCTGTTTGTCAATGCTGCTATTTTAATAGTTGCTGCTGCTAGTTTCCATTTTTCTGGTCATCAAGGTGTTACCGAAATTCAGGATGCTTATAAATTGCTTTCTCCACTATTAGGCGTGAACGTGGCTAGCCTATTATTTGCTTTAGCTTTACTGGCTTCTGGTCAGAGTTCGACTCTCACAGCTACTCTAGCCGGACAAATAGTTATGGAAGGATTTTTGCATTTACGTATCGCTTATTGGTTACGTCGGTTGCTGAGTCGTTGTGCTGCTATCTTACCCACAATCATTTGTATTTTTCTATTTGGTGAAAGTCATGTGACAAAGCTGTTAATTTTTAGTCAGGTGGTCTTGAGTTTTCAATTGTCCTTTGCTGTGTTTCCCCTAGTGATGTTTACTAGCGATCGGCGATTAATGGGTAAGTTTGTCAATCCCTTGTGGTTAAAGCTAATTACTTGGAATATTGCGTTATTCATTGCTGGGATGAATATTTGGTTAATTTGGCAAAGTATAAGCCAAATTTACACTTAACTGAAAACCCCAGCATAAATCTACCATAACCTGCTCCTCCCCTGCTTCTACTAACCACCACTAATTTTAGCCTTATAGCCTAATTTGAGCAAAATTTCTAAAATCTTTTGCTTGTGATCGCCTTGAATTTCAATTTCGTTGTCTTTCAGCGTACCACCAGTACCACATTGAGTTTTTAGATGTTTGACTAAATCTGCTAAAGTTTCCTGGGAAGTTTGAAATCCTGTGATTACAGTCACAGTCTTCCCTTTACGTCCAGATCTGGTAGCTTGTACTCGCACATTTTGTTGTTTTGGCGGTAACTCAGGAGTTCCCCGGACCAAAGCAGCAGAATTATCACCACCAAATTCTTGGTAAATGAAACGTTTGTCAGATTCGGAATTAGAACTAGACATAATCCAATAGACTTTAGAATTAGAATTAATATTGGTCTCCTCTCATTTTAGCCAATCTGTGACTACTACTCCTATTTCTCTTACTACTCTCACAACTACTGCGGTTCCCGATCCTCTGGGACGCTTTGGACGCTTTGGCGGTAAATACGTACCTGAAACCTTGATGCCTGCATTATTTGAGTTAGAAGCAGCTTATCAAAAATATCGTCATGAAGCTGGATTTCAATTAGAGTTACAAAAATTATTAAAAGACTATGTCGGTCGTGCTACACCATTATATTACGCAGAACGTCTTACAGCTTATTATGCTCGCCCAGATGGTACGGGACCGGAAATATATTTGAAACGCGAAGACTTGAACCATACTGGCGCACACAAAATTAACAATGCTCTTGGTCAAGTGTTACTCGCCCAGCGTATGGGTAAACGGCGGATAATTGCTGAAACTGGTGCTGGACAACACGGGGTAGCTACGGCTACAGTTTGTGCCCGCTTCGGATTAGAGTGTATTATTTACATGGGCGTTCATGATATGGAGCGTCAAGCTTTGAATGTTTTCAGAATGCGGTTGATGGGAGCGGAAGTTCGTCCAGTGTCAGCTGGTACTGGAACTCTCAAAGATGCAACTTCTGAGGCTATCCGCGATTGGGTGACTAATGTTGAGACTACACATTATATCCTTGGTTCTGTGGCTGGACCCCATCCTTATCCGATGATGGTACGTGATTTTCATGCAGTAATTGGGCAAGAAACTCGCGCTCAATCTCTAGAAAAATGGAGTGGCTTACCAGATATTCTCCTGGCTTGTGTGGGTGGTGGCTCCAATGCTATGGGTCTATTTCATGAGTTTGTGCATGAGCCATCTATCCGATTAATTGGTGTGGAAGCCGCTGGTGAAGGTGTGAATACTCATAAACATGCAGCTACTTTGACTCAAGGACGAGTTGGTGTACTGCATGGAGCAATGAGTTATTTATTACAGGATGATGATGGGCAAGTAGTAGAAGCACACTCAATTAGTGCTGGCTTGGATTATCCTGGAGTCGGTCCAGAACACAGTTATTTAAAAGATATTGGTCGGGCGGAGTATTATAGTGTGACTGATGCTGAGGCTTTAGCTGCTTTCCAACGGTTGTCAAAGCTGGAAGGAATTATACCTGCATTGGAAACTTCTCATGCGATCGCCTATTTAGAGACTCTTTGTCCCCAATTAACTGATAGTCCCCGCATCGTGATTAATTGTTCTGGACGGGGTGATAAGGACGTACAAGCTGTATCTCATCACTTAACTTCAAAGTAAATCTTGAACAATTCAGCAGTAGAGTACAGCTAGAATGTTAATTTTGTGGATAAAAGTTAGACAAAAATTCATGCAAGTTTCGTCGCTTCGATTAACATCAGCCCTCACCCTAAATCTCTCTCCCCTTGGAAGAGGGATTTAGGGTGAGGGTGTACATAATATTGGTTATAATATGAAAATAAAAAAACGCATTATCAAATCTTCTGCTATCTTTTTAATTCTTACTTTCGGCGTTTTAACAATTAAGATTCTGATTTGGGACTCTCAAGATAATCGTTGGATCTTAGCTGATATTTTCTATCAACCAGAAGTTACAGCAAAACTGACGATCGCTCCACCAATTGAGCAAACTACTACAGGAAAGATCGAAATTGATGATGCTAGCAAACTCAATCGTACACAAGTAAACAAAATCTTTCAGCCAAGTTCTGTCAAAGAAATTATATCGATCATTCAAAGTGCTAAAACACAGCATCAAAAAATATCTCTATCAGGAGCTAGACACAGTATGGGAGGACAAATTGTCTATCCCAACTCATTTCATTTAAGCATGTCAAAGTTTGATCGAATTAATTACAACCCCGACCAAACAGTGACAGTAGAAAGTGGAGCAACTTGGAAACAAATCCAAATAGAATTAGGAAAGCATGGTAGAGCAGTACGTGTAATGCAGGATTCCAATATCTTTTCTCTTGGTGGTTCCATGTCTGTGAATGCTCACGGTAAAGATACTCGCTATGGCTCCTTAATAGAAAGCGTAAATTATTTTAAACTTATCACTGCTAGTGGTGTAGAAATTAAATGCAGTCCTACAGAAAATGCGGATTTGTTTCGGTCTGTAATTGGCGGTATGGGTCTTTTTGGCGTAATTACTGAGGTGAATCTTAAAACTACCGAAAATACAGTTTATGACTATACGGTTATTCATAAACCTAGTAGAGAAATGATTTCATTTATGGAAAAGCAGATAGAACGCCCAACTTTAGAAATGATTGAAGCGCAAATGTCTGTGGATAGGTCGAATTTTCTGGGTGAAGCTCAAATTTACTACTTTGATCGAGCCCATCCAAATGCTGCTCTGAAAGATGATGTAACTGGCGAAAATAGTATCTGGTTGAGAAAACTTGTTTATCGTACTTCCCGGAATAGTGATTGGGGGAAACAGTTTCGCTGGTTTATGCAGAAAAACATTGGTCCTTATCTAGACCCTAAGCAGTTAACTCGCAATTCAGGTATGGCTGCTCCCTTCCGCACTTTGGAATTAAATCAACCTGATACTACAGATATTTTGCAAGAATATTTTGTTCCTGTTGACCAAGCTAATAATTTTCTTGACAAATATGTAAATTTATTAAATGAACACAATATGCATTTAATCAACGTTACTGTCAGGAAGCTGAATCAAGATAGGACTGCTTTAGTTTCTTACGCTACATCGAATATGTACGCATTTGTGTCTTATTATCGAGTTGCTCGCGATCGCTCAGATAGCGAGCAACTATCCAAATTCACCCAAAAAATGATGGATATTCTAGATCAAATGCATGGAACCTTTTATCTTGCGTATAAAGGATATTACACAAAAGAGCAACTATATCGGATGTATCCTAAGATAACCATGCTGTTTTCCTTAAAAAAACAGTATGACCCCCAAGAAATCTTCTCTAATTCCTGGTATGAGGAGTTTAAATAGCTGAATCAGGTTAACGCGACAGATTTAAACCATTGCGATTACTCATTTGGATATTACATAAAGATGGTTTAACAGTAAATGAACAGGTATAAGCTGCTAAAAATTCTTGCTGATAATCAAACACTCGCATATTATAATTAAAGCTTCTAGTTATACTACCCAAGCGATTGACAAACTTGTAGCGTTCTAGATAATCTAATGAATTCCAGATTTGCTGATTGACTAATAAATCAACACGCCCTGGTTGTTTGTCAGTAGGCGGATAAGCTAGCCAATTAGACAGCAATTTCTTTTCTGTGTTAGCTTTTGCATACCATAGACTAGGAATAGTCAATGTTTTGGGATTAATCGTATTAGCCGTAACCACAGAATCGCTGGGATGAATCAGTAAACTGAGTTCTAGGGGGGCTGTGGAGGGTTGTGGTACTGTCTGGGCTATGGATGTGGGAACTGACAAAGCGCAGAAAGCCGCTAAACCAAGGTTGAATAAAAGTGGCAGTTTTTTTGGGCTATTGGTAAGATTTTGTATAAACATAGCTTGTTTTCAATTTTTTCAGTAAGTATGACTTCTCACACGATTTCTTGGGATTCAATCCGCGATGAAGTATTAGCTGATCCAGAAGTAAAATCTGAGTATGACGCATTAGAACCAGAATTTCAGTTAGCAAGTCATATAATTTCACTCAGAAAATCGTATTGCGCTTTAGCGCAATACCCGTAAATGGCGCTGAAGCGCAACTACGAACTTTCAAAAGTAAAAATCATCAGCAGAGTTTATCTGAAAGTATCAATATATAAGATAATGTGTACGTTATTTTAATAGGAATGTGTTGCTAAAGAAGTTATGGGATATGTAATCGCAACTGCTAATATGAAAGGCGGAGTCGGAAAAACAACTCTCACTGTTAACTTAGGGACTTGTTTAGCTAAAAATCACAGCAAACGAGTACTGGTGTTAGATTTAGATAGTCAGATTAATGCTACACTCAGCTTGATTTCACCTGTAGAATTTGCCAAGCGTCGTAAACAAAGTCAAACATTAAGATATTTATTGGATGAAGTCATTACTCCCAGTTCTAATCAGACTTTAAGCATTGATGACATTATTTGTTCACAGATTTGCGGTTTACCAGGATTAGACTTATTACCGGGAGATATTCATTTATACGATGAGTTTGTTGTTTCAGAAATGCTACATCATCAGTCAGCTACTTTGGGTGAACAAGATTTTGAAACAATTTGGAATCGGTTTGAAAGAATCTTGATTAAGAACATTTTAAATCCCGTGCGAGAAAAATACGATTTTATTCTTTTAGATTGCTCTCCAGGTTATAATCTAATGACTCGCAGTGCTTTAGCTACCAGTGACTTTTATATTCTCCCTGCAAAACCAGAACCTTTATCTGTAGTGGGAATTCAACTTTTGGAAAGACGCGTCTCCCAATTAAGAGATAGTCACGCACAAGAAGCTAAAATCCAGACAAAAATGTTGGGTATTGTATTTAGTATGTGCAATAATAACTTACTTAATGGCAGGTACTATAAACAGGTAATGCATCGTATAGCAGAGGATTTTGGGGTAGAGAAAATTTATAAGACACAGATACCAATTGATGTGAATGTTGCTAAAGCTGTTGATAGTTTTAAACCTGTAACTTTACTCAACCCTAACTCTAGTGGTGCTAAAGCCTTTAGTCAGTTAACTCAAGAGTTATTGCAGAATTTTCCTAAAAGTTCCTGAAAGTTTCTGAATCTGAGGTTTCCATACTTGATATCAAATTTACTTATGTTGATTATGGCAAAAATCAAATCAAATGTCAGAGCATAAAAGAGGTAAAATTTTGATTAAATTAAACCAGCATCACACTTTTCCATCATTATGTTAAGGTAATCAGCATGACAGCAATTACATCAAAGGTAAGTTCGACTATCCCAGATTTTTGCGCAGGAATCCAATATTTTGGGGCAGATTTGCCTGATTTCGCTACTTATGGTGCAACGGGTGCAATTGAATTAGGTCAGGTGGCGATCGCCCACCCCAACGATCCACAAGCAGCTTATCAAACCCTACTCTTGGCTGACGCTTTGCGCTATCTCACGCTACAAATTACTGGTTCTAAAGCATCTGGACATCCGGGGGGATTTGCTAGTCAAGCAGAAGCTTATGCAGCTTTAGTCATGCTAGGTTACAAAAACATTAACACAGAAGTAGGACACCACGCCCCTGGTTTCTATAGTGCTATGTTCTTAGACCGGTCTTTAGAAGATATGGGGATATACACAGTTCAACAACTGCGCGATCGCTTTCGTGAACGACATGGCTTGTTAGGTCATTTATCTGGCTATATTCCTGGAATACTCGCACCGGCTGGACCATTGGGACAGGGACAGCACTTTGCTATGGCTGCGGCGCTACTACATCGGAATAAAGTTTTTCCCTTTACAGTAGGTGACGGTGGACTTGGCGAACCTTACATTGTGAGCGCGATCGCTCATTTCCATACAGCTTACCCAACCTTTACCAACTTTCTCCCAGTGTTAGTATGGAATGGTTACAGCCAAGAACACCATAGCATGGTGTCCTTAAAAACTAACGAGGAAATGACCAATTATTGGAAAGGTAATGGTTTTGAGGAAGTTGTCTTAGTTGACGCTCGCGAATTTGATGATCAAGGTCAACCAGGAGATTATGTTGATAGTACAGAATTTTCTTGGCAAAAGCGCTTAGAATTTACCCAAGCAGTACTACTAGGCGTAGATAAAGCCACAAGTTCTGCTTTCGCTGGTAAATTAACTGTATTTATCATCAAACAGCTGAAAGGCGCAGGTGTTCATGCGAAAGGCGCAAAATCACACAATCTTTATCCGAAAGATACACTTGATACACCCCATATAGCAGAAGCCTTAAAAAAACGTGCATTACCAGCAGCAGCTTGGCAATTAGTCCGGTCAAATGTGGAACGTGCTGGTGGTGGACCAGCAGCCAAAACCGTAGTCACGGAATTTGAATTTCCCTTACCAGATTTAGGTGAATTACCTTTAGAAGAATATACACCCGGTGCTGCTCCTCAAGTTTCTACTACAGTCATGGGGCGTTTAGTCGCTTTTGTGGGTAAACAAGATAAAAATTTCCTCGTCACTAATGCTGACGGTAATGAAGCTTCAGGAATTGCTAATATTAATCAAGCTTTGAAGATCAATCATCCCACAGTTGATGATTTATATAACCAAGCACCAGGTGGTCAAGTTTACGAACCTCTGAGCGAAGACGCTTGTGCTGGTTTAGCTGCTGGTTTATCATTAATGGGTGCAAGAAGTTTGTGGTGTTCTTATGAATCTTTTGCGGTGAATGGTCTACCAATTTGGCAAACTGTTGTCCAAGCAATGGCGGAATTACGCCGTCCTACTCCTTCAACGATTACTTTATTTACGGCTGGTGCGTTAGAGCAAGGACGTAACGGTTGGACTCACCAACGTCCAGAGATTGAAGCTTATTTTGCTGCTCTGATGCGTAATGGTAATGTATTTCCCTTATTTCCCCCTGATGCTAATAGTATTCAAGTCTGTTATGATTGGGCTTTGAAAACCAAAAATAAGGGTATTGTGATTACTGCGAGTAAATCACCTTTACCAATTCGGACAACTTTAGACCAAACTCGTAAGGGCTTGCGAGATGGCGCAGTTTTAATCCATGAGGTAAATTTTAGCAAAAAGGTTGTATTTGCTGTTATTGGTGATATGACATTAATTCCAGTGTTTGAAGCCGCTGCTTTCTTAGAAGCTGAAGGTGTTGGTGTAAGCATCGTTTCTGTGATCAATCCTCGTCGTTTGTATCGTCCCCATGATACGGCTTGGGAAACTTGTTCTGAACCAGATGGCGGCTTTTTATCAGATGAGGATTTTGCGAAGTTGTTCGGTGGGGATGTTTTAATTGGTGTGACTGGTGGCGCTGCGGCGATACTAGAACCTATTATGTTACGCAGTACAAGTCCGCGAGATACTTTTGCTTGGAAACGGGGAGAAACTACTGCTAGTGCTAGTGACTTGATGGCTTTTAATGGTTTGACTGCTGAAACTTTGTTCAAACGAGCGATCGCATTAGTTGATTAAACAGGTACAATACATACCGCAGATAAAGAGGTAATTCTCCATTTATTTGCGGTTAATTCTTCCTTATTCTATAAGAGCAGGTCTAAAACTCCCTCCCATCATCTCTTTGATCAATACGCCATTCTATTGCTTAGTCAAGTGATCTAAAATCAAAGCAACTCTATTTAAGGTTTCGCTAGTAGTTCTTTGATATTCTTCAAATTGCATTTGATTTTGTAAGCACATACTACTCAGGCTTTCAAACTTTTCCTGATAAATTTGTACTATCTGGACTACTTCATCCACAGATGCTTGTAACTTAGCTACGGAATTACTCAAATCACTACTAGCTCCAACTTGCTTCTGAAAAATATCAGTGATTCGATCAAACCTGTCGAAATTCTGCTCTTGGCAGGTTTGAACTAATCTTAGTAAATCCGCTAAAGTTTTTTTCAACCTGACTACGGATGTTCGTAAATCAGCATTGACTTCTACTTGTCTGAACAATGCCGACTCTACATGATTTATGCTTTCTTCACCCATACTAAATCCATATAATACGCTTGTATTGGCAAATTATCTTTCTCTTAACCATACTATTACCTTACTAGTTGCTATGACAAATGATTAAATAAAAGAACTTAATTTTTAAACTACTATACACTCCCAAAACGCAATATTAAATCTATCCATAGAGAGAATAGATTTAATTAAGGTGATAATTAATCTGGATCTATCTCAGTTTTTTCCTGGGTGTAAGGCTGTGGAAGCTGATCAATTTGGAAGTAATGATGAAATTTGGCTGTTACTTGTAATGAATAAGAGCGAGATTCATTGTTACGACGCTTACGCACAAAACCAGATTCTACTAGCTCTTGTATATGTTGATAAGCTCCTGAACCGCGTAAATTAATTAAATCGCTCTGGAGTATGGGACTGTGTAAAGCGATCGCCGCCAAAGTTCTCAACGCACCCACGCCCAATTCTACCGGGATTAACTTTTGGACTAATTCCTGAAATTCGGCTCTGAGTTGTAAACAATAACCAGCGGAAGTTTCTACTACTTCTAGCGCACTGTCACGATGCGCATAATCATCAATTAGTCCCATGATCCCTGCTGCTGCTGTCTCGCGATCGCATGTGGCGTATTCAGCAATTTCCGACAAGGATAAAGGCTTACCCTTTAAATAAAGAATAGCTTCTATCTTATACGCAATAGCTATATTTTCCACCATTAGTAACTTTTAACTACTTAAATGCTCCCCTGCTCCCCTCTGACTGAGGATAAATTCAGCGATCGCCAAATCTTGAGGAGTAGTCACCTTCAAATTCGTTTCTTCTCCTGGGACAATGTGTACTTCCACACCACATTTTTCCAACAAAGCTGCATCATCAGTGACTTCCCATCCTTGACGGATTCCAGCGGCGTGACATTCTCGTAACAAATTCAGATTAAATCCTTGAGGAGTTTGAGCCGCCCAGAGTTGTTGACGATTTGGTGTACTCTGGATGATCCCAGTTTGATCAACAATTTTAATCGTATCTTTGACGGGTATAGCAGCTATCAAGCCCGGATAATGGGAAAGTGCTGCAGCACAATCATTGAATAAATTTGGTGTGACCAAACAACGCGCACCATCATGGATTAATACTGCTTGAGCTTTTGGAGGTAATGCCTGTAAGCCATTATAAACCGATTCTTGTCGAGTAGCACCACCGAAAATGATGTGAATTGGTTTTGTCAGACCTAAATCAGCAATAATACTTTTGAAGTCATCCCAGTCGTCTGGTCGAGCAATAATCCCAATCCAATTAATTGCACTTGCGGCTTCGGCGGCTAATAAAGTCCAAGCAATAATCGGGCGCGATCGCAATGGGAGTAAAAGTTTATTCCGGTCAGCCCCCATTCTTTTGCCAGTTCCAGCAGATGGTATCAGTAGGTACACAATATCAAGCTCTCCCTAATTTGCCATGACTAAACTTCTGAATTCCCAATTTCCTTATACCTATATTCCCCTAAAATAGTGAGCGAATAGGCGTAAGTAAATATTATGCGATTATGCAATTATGCGAATAGTAGCCCTTGTACCTGGTGGAATTGGTGACCAAATTTTGTTTTTTGCGACTTGTGACGATCTCAAGCGCTATCATCCCAATGCCCAAATAGATGTCTTTGTAGAACCCAACTCAAAGGCTGCTTACCGTGTCAGTCAGTCAATTCATGAAGTATTGACCTTTGATTACCAAAACCGCAACAGCCTAGCAGATTGGGGTGATTTGGTGGGTAGAATTCGCGATCGCGAATATGATGTGGCTTTAGTAGTTGCACAAGACTGGTTTATTGGTTTACTCATGTGGTTGACGGGGATTCCTGTGAGGATTGGCTATAAAGCTAAAAATACGCCTTTTCTTACCCATACCATAACCTGCCGCAAAAACCACTATTTAGCCGAAGTATACCACGACCTACTACAACCTTTAAATATCAGTGATGTCTGTCCTGAATTGACAATCAATGTACCCAGGCAAGATCTTGAATGGGCAAAACAAGAGCAAAAGCATTTAGGAGTGCATGAAACAGGTTATATTTTAATTAGTGGGAGTTCTAGTAATTCATTGACCACACTCAGCTTGAGGGAAACTTACCCTATAGAATCTTGGCAAGAAATCATCCAAGAATGTCAACAAAAACAGCCGAATTTGCCTTTAGTAGTGATTGAGCAAGAGAATGATGCACAATTTATTCCATCATTGCTGAATATAACTCGTAATCTTAAGGTAACTTCTCCTAGTGACATTGGTAAACTGGCTGCAATAATTGGTGGAGCAAGTCTCCTGTTATCTATTGATAATGAAGCGCTCCAACTCAGTGTAGCAGTACAGACTTATACCATTGCTCTATTTGGCGATCGAGAGCCGGTAACGCGACTACCAAAAAATGAGAAGTTTTTGGCAATTAAATCGCCGACTAGCAAGATAAAGGATATTTCTCCTCAAGATGTTTTAGCTAAAATTTGGGGAGGCTGACAAAAATCCGCCGCTCTTGCAGCGGATTTTAACTTCATTGCATTTTTAGTTAATACTCCTAGCTACTGCTTTTCTCAATCAACTCAAAAAAAGCGTCATCTAATTCATATCCCAGAATTTGTGCTAAAGATTTGAGACGGAATTGGCTAGGAATAGCTTGCTGCTTTAACCAATCATGCAAAATAAAGATTTTATGCATCAAAAAAATCTCTAGAGCTTCAGGATTATATTGTATGCCTTCTTTAGAGCTAAACTGGTGAGGAACTAACATAGCAGTATAGCGCACAAATTCTTTGGCTTGCCAATCGAGTAAAAATGGTAGCCAGGGGTATTTAGCATCTAACCGCACGAACCATAATCTCACCTCAGGAATTTCCGATAATTCTCGGGGATCGCCAGCTTCTCTGGAGTAGTTGATCACAAATTGCAGTTGTTGCTCGTGGGAAGTAATTTGTCCATCTTTCAGTAGGGGTTCGATCACTACAAGCGCAGGTGAAAGATCGAGATCGTTAATGTTTTCTTGATTGAGAGTAATTGTGATTGTCATTATAGATTAACGAGGGAACTTTCTAACAGGGAACAGGGAGCAGGAAACAGGGGAAGAGTAGGTCGTCTTATCCAAAAATCAAATAGAAGTCCTACATGTATTCACTGTTAGAGAGTTCTCTGTTCCCTGCTTAAAGATTTTAGGCTTGTCCGGATGTCACAATTCGTCCATGGAAAATACCACGGATTTTAACTTCCTTCGGTTCGCCAGCACCTAAGTCTGTATCAGAAGGCTGTAGGCTTTCAAATGTACCAGCTACTTCACCAGTGTTACTATCCACTTTGGCGATTTGCAAAGAAATTTTGCCATTCATTAATTCAGCACGTTTTACATTGGTACGTGTGAGTTCTTCACTGTCTGATTGAGCAGGAAGCGCTACAGCATTATCATAGCCAGTAACTACACCACGACCTTTGGGATCTAAGAAAGCAGCACCACGATAGGAAGGTACTTTGAAAGTTCCGGAAAAATCGGTTGAGGTAGTAATACTGTTTTGATTAGGCTGTGATTGAGCAACTAGGTCTTTGATGGTGAACAGAAAGGGTACTCTTTCTCCACCAGGAAGCTGAACCGTAATGGCTTGGAAGTCAAGACCATCCGCTTCTACAAAAGTCAGACTGTTATCGGAATTGATTTTTACTTCACCGCTTACTTGATCGATGGTGGATGTGTTTCTGGTCAACAATTTACCAGCCACAAATTCTGCTGTTTGTCTTTTGTTAGCTGGTTCTTCTTTCACAAAGAAATTGGTTGGTTCTAAACAAAGCTCTTTAATTACGTAAGATTGAGTGGTATCAATAGGAATAGAACCACGGCTGATCTCAGTAAGTTGAGGACATTTGTTAGCCAAGCCAGTACCACGAATTTGTTCGTAGGTGAGTAATTCCTTTTCACTGCTAGAGGATGGAGCATTACTACATGCTGTGAGCAAACTCAAGAATAAAGCAAAAAAAGCAACAATTAAAGCACGGTATCTCATGGTTAACCTCAATGTCAAAAAATTATTCTCTAAGTCCTTTGTTGATTGTTCAGTACATGGCTGGCTGACCATAAATAAGTTAGCTTTTTCCAGGTACTTTTGTATTATGTATGTATTGCCAATACATACAACTCACTACTCAATGGGGGAGATAAGCCAAATCATACGATTTTTTTTCACTCAAAATCAAAGCTATATAAAGTTGCTCAAAAAACCTCTTTCCTCCTGATCCCTGCTTCCCTCCTCTTCTATTAGTCTATTTGCTTAAGGCGATTTTTCCGTTATCGTATTAATCTGATTAGGTAAAATTTTGTATGAACCATGAAACTGATATAGATTCAGAGAATTTATTTCTGAAATTACAAGCGATCTCTTCTGCTACACAGGAAGCTGTTGTAGTTTGTCAAAGGGATGTGATTGCTCTGTTGGCTTTACTCCGTCAATTGGAGCAGCTACATAGAGAAGTTCGTGATGGCGTGTTTCAAGAAAGTTTGCCAGATAATCGCCAAATGCTTTATGCCTTACTCAGAAATATTGAGTCTGAAGGAGGTTGGCCTTATATTGAACGTATGCGGGTGCGAGAATTGTTAACAAAAATTATTGCTAGTGGCGAATTTATCCTTGACGACCAACTTAGCCCAAAGTTTATTGATTCCCTTGGTGATAATTTCCCCGAATGGTAATTGACCTTGTAAGATTACCTAAGTGTGATTCATGCTATCCAATTTAAATTAATCTAAGATTATCCAAGTTAGTTTAAATTGCATCTGCCTTGACAAAACTAAACATTTTAGGATGCTCTCAAATTGCATAAAAGTTTGAATTAAGAGGGTTGAATGGCTGTTATAGTATCAGTTTCTCGCAAAGATTTAGCTCAACGTCGCCAAACATTACGTCGTCAGAGACAAATAAGAATTGTTACAGCTATATGGCGGACTTTGGCTTCTGCAGGTTGTGCTAGCGGATTATTCTGGATTGCAGTTCAGCCGATGTGGGTTTTGAAATCACCCGCACAAATAGTGATGAAGTCAGGTAACCATTTATTGCCTGAATCAACGATTAAGTCCTTATTAAACCTATCTTATCCCCAGTCTTTGTGGCGAATTCAACCTACCGCGATCGCCAAGTCATTAGAAATGCAGCCTGCTATCTCGCAAGTCTATGTGAGTCGTCGTTTATTTCCGCCTGGATTAATTATCAATATTGATGAGCGAGTACCAGTGGCGATCGCTGAATCAGACCACAGGGAGGATGGAGCGCTACAATGCATCTACAATAGTCTCTCTTTGAGGAGAACTGATGTTAAATTTCCCTCACAATGCTTTTTGCAAAAGGGGAACACCAGTCAAGGAAAGGATTCATTAGGTTTAATAGATGCTAAAGGAATTTGGATGTCTTTGAAAAAATATACATCCATAAGTGACAAACTAAAGTTACCTAGCCTGAAAATAGTTGGCTCGCCCAAACAATATCATCCATACTGGTATCATCTCTATCAAGCTCTTAACCAGAGTGATGTCAAAATTACAGAAATTGACTGTGAAAACTCTAGTGATTTGATTCTGCTAACAGAACTAGGACCAGTGCATTTGGGAGTTCCCGATAGCCAACTCTCGGAAAAATTCCAAGTGCTTGACCAAATCCGCTATCTACCATCAAAACTCAGTCTGAGTAAGATAGAGTATATAGACTTGAAAAATCCTGCGATCCCATTGGTACAATTGAAAGACGATGGTTCAGACAAAACAGCGCCACGCCCAAAAATTCCTTAGTTGTTCGCAGTTTTTGCCCTAATTATGTAACTTGCCTGAAATGAAATATCACCAGATATCACAGTAAGTTTTTACTACTAGCAGGCAGTCCTCAGTAACTTTTTTAGAGATAGTTTTTTTGGAGATAGTTTTTTGGAGATAATATATTCAAAAATTAAGGATTACATTTATAATTATACAAGTTTTTGGTTGCATTTAGATATTTTGGTCTATTAAGATAGAATTTTTCCAATATCAGGAAAATTTGATTCAGATGAATGTCAATCTGCTAAGGTGTATAACAACTACTTTACTGGTTGAGCAAACGAGCAGTTTCTGAGTTATACATGTTACCTTAATTTTAGTATAAAAATTGTAGATATGTGTAAAATACAAGGTTATTCCAGGCAAAATATCGCCTTTAGCCACTTCTACGGCTTTAACAGTTGTAAAATTGGGAACTTCAAAAAAAAATGGGTCGCAATGGATAGAGGAGAGAGTAGATACCAATCAAATACCAACATTCCTCAGCCATTTCAGTCAAAAAGTCTGACTATCTGGAAAAATAAGTTGAGTGAAGTAATTTTTGGTCAATGTAGAGTTAGTTTCTTAGCGGCAATCATCCAATGGCTTTTTTCTGACACAGTTACTTTACTACCGGTGAAATCTACCGCACAATCACTTGTATTCATAAGTAACTTGATGTCAAATTATCTCAATTCCACCAATTTTGAGGAGGATGTAGTCAAAATTGAGGAAAACAGTGCTATAGATTGTGGCAGTGTCCGACTATAGTTGACACTTAAGTAAATAGCACCAGGAAAATTAGTTTATCTACCTTTGAAAAATCCAATGACACTTGATAATAACCAAGAGCTTACTTATAGAAACACCCAATCTATGGGACAACCAGTTTTCCCTCTAGCAGTTAACTCTACTAATCCCTTTAATAATTCTGGCTTGAATTTCGCGTCAGGTCATGATCCGAAGAAGACATCCTCGGATCACAGCCGTATTGGTGAGATTGTTCCCGGTAGGATTGCCAATATTAAAGTAATTGGTGTCGGTGGCGGTGGCGGTAATGCTGTTAACCGCATGATTGAATCTGATGTTTCTGGGGTTGAATTTTGGTCAATTAATACAGATGCGCAAGCTTTAACTCTGGCTGGTGCGCCAAGTCGCTTACAAATTGGGCAAAAACTGACTAGAGGTTTGGGAGCGGGAGGTAATCCAGCTATTGGTCAAAAAGCAGCAGAAGAATCTCGGGATGAAATTGCGCTGGCTTTAGAAGGTGCTGATTTAGTGTTTATCACAGCAGGTATGGGAGGTGGAACAGGAACAGGCGCAGCCCCCATAGTTGCTGAAGTAGCTAAAGAAATGGGTGCTTTAACTGTTGGTGTTGTGACACGTCCATTCGTTTTTGAAGGACGGCGACGCACTAATCAAGCTGATCAAGGTATTGAAGGCTTGAAAAGTCGTGTAGATACCCTAATTATTATTCCTAATAACAAGCTACTGGAAGTGATTCCGGAACAAACTCCCGTACAAGAAGCCTTTCGTTATGCAGATGATGTATTACGTCAGGGGGTACAAGGCATTTCCGACATTATCACCATTCCTGGTTTGGTCAATGTGGATTTTGCTGATGTGCGGGCGGTGATGGCTGATGCTGGTTCTGCGTTGATGGGAATTGGCGTAAGTTCGGGTAAATCTAGAGCTAGAGAAGCTGCGATCGCCGCAATTTCTTCACCATTACTAGAATGTTCTATTGAAGGTGCTAGAGGAGTTGTATTTAACATTACTGGTGGTAGCGACTTGACGTTGCATGAAGTTAATGCAGCTGCGGAAACCATTTATGAAGTAGTCGATCCCAATGCTAATATCATCTTTGGAGCAGTAATTGACGATAGACTCCAAGGAGAAGTCAGAATCACAGTCATTGCGACTGGTTTCACTGGTGAAGTACCAAACAATTCCCCACAACAAGCCGCAGTTAATCCTAGAGTGTTCACGCCAACTACGCGCAAGGGGAATCCTGCTCAACAACCATTTAACCAGCCAAGTCCTGTACAAGAGAATAAGGATAAACCTATATTGGATATTCCCGATTTTCTCCAACGCCGCCGGACACCACCCAAAAATTAAAGCGGTTGAGAATTGAGATTTTAAATTAAATTTACTGTCTGTGCTGTAGTGTGAGTTCTCTATAAAACTTAGTATTCTTTGGTTTTACCAGAATTGGGATAGACAGCAGAATCGTCTATCCTACTTCTTGTACGAGAAATAAAGCAAGACTTTCCTCTGTCCTTGTTTCCGAGCTACTGTCCTTGCGGTATCTGACTTGTTTGTGCTAATAATTTCTCTTTTTCCTGTCTGCGCTTCTTAGCGTATAGCTGAATCGTCACACCAGTCAAAATTACGAGACCAAAAATTCCCCAAGCTGTGATATCCGCCGGTAAATTGTTCTTGAATACAGCCAGGAGAACTACTACAACTAAGATAATTGTAGGCGCTTCATTTAAAGCACGTAGTTTTTGACTACTCCAGCTACAATTATTGGCTGCTAACTGCTTCATTAGATAACCACAATAGTAATGATAGCCAAGCAAGAGAGTTACAAATAGTAACTTGAAATGCAGCCAAGGCTCTTTTAATACCTCTGGTTCTGTGTAGACAAGACCAATAGCCATAGCGACCGTCACCCACATTCCTGGATTGGTAATAATGCGGTAAAGGCGCTTTTCCATAATTTCATATTGATTTTTCAATATAGTACGTGCTGGTTCTGGTTCTTGATCAGCTTCAACGTGATAGATAAACAGCCTTACCAAATAGAATAGACCAGCAAACCAAACAACAATTCCTACAATGTGAAATGCTTTAAACCATGAATAAGCCATAAGTCGTGATCAAATTTTCAATGATTGAGGAGTTTCATTATTCAGCTTAAGACCAAACCTTGTTTTCTGAAACAATATTACACATAAATTACACGGTAGGGGCGCAAGGCCTTGCGCCCCTACGCCCCTACGCCCAAAACAAAACCCTAGAACTTTTATAGTTCCAGGGTTTCTAAAAGAAGTATTTGGTGGCGGGAAGTGGATTTGAACCACTGACCTTCGGGTTATGAGCCCGACGAGCTACCAGGCTGCTCTATCCCGCGATGCTTTTGTGTTCTGACTTTTTAAATATAACTTATGGCTAAATATTTGTCAACTACAAAAGCGATAATTCTCCAATTACTTCCAAACGGGTATATTTGCCTAATTTCATGAACTTTTCGCTCATGCTTTGAGCCACAGCAGGACTAATCCAACCCAGTTGTTGGAGTAGATGGATTGCTACGGCATATTTTGCCCGTTTTGCACCATCCTTGACTTTGATGGCTAATCCCATCCCTTCGCCCAATCTACCAATACACTGTATTCCTTCTGCACCCGCCTTACTGATTAGTTCCCCTGGAGCTAAGTACATTAATTCCGTGTCGAATCCACCAATCCCTGATACCATCGCTGGATGATGGTTCATAGCGCGGACAATACGTTCCATGTCCAGGTTATTGCTTGAGCTAAGTACAGCGTATAGAGAGGCTATTTGACCAAGTTGCATCAGATATGTGGGTGCGCCACAATCATCATGGGCACTAATAAACTCCTCTGCTGGCATACGCAATATTTCTGCGACCTTACCTAAAATTAACTGTTGAACCGGGTGTTTCCGGTCTAAGTAGTTAGTTAAGGACCAATGGCGTTGCTGACAGACAGCTAACATTCCTGCATGTTTACCAGAGCAGTTATATTCTAATGGACTGCACTTGTTTTCAGGAATGGGACACTGGAGAATACTTGGATCGAGATCCGCTCTCCACAGGACGTTGAATACCTGTCTTACCTGTTCTATGTTTCCTTTATGGGAGCTTGTAATAATGGCCAAATCCCGATCACTCAAGCCATAGGTTTCTAGTGTACCTGTGGTAGTAATTGCTAGAGCTTGAAATGGTTTGAGGGCGGAACGGACAAATGTAGCAGTTTCGGCATTACCAGCAACGGAAAGAATCCGCCCCCGTTCGTCGCAAACAATAGCCTCGACTATATGCCTTGATTCAATTAAACCTTCCCGCAGCAATCTAACTTCTAGCGCTGCGGCTTGTGTACGTTTTCCCATTGTCATGGGTTAATCTTGATTAAGTGAATTATGTAAAGAAATTGTAGCCACTCATCAGTTTTGATGGACTGACTACTGAGGTACTAACTAATGACTAGTTATAGCAGATGCCAGAGTGTTGTACCAATAAGATACATTCCGGCTAAGATGGCAAAGGTTAACTGTAGCCGTCCCAAAATTGGTTTTACTTCATAGTTAACAATTAAGCGATCGCGGTCAATAGTTTGTTGAGGTTTTGTCCAAACTTGACCATCATACCAGCCAGACTCCTCATAAAATACTTTGGTACTATTCAGGCGATCGCCGACATAAAACCACCCCAAATAAAGCCTGATCAGGATGAGCACTACTCCCACACTAGCACCTGCTAGACTACTCAACAGAAAATGTCCCATGTGTCGTGGGGGAAAACTAGCTGCAGCTACAGGTGCTGCGATCAAGTATGACCAACCCCAAATCCAGAAAATTTGACTGAGGTATTTTGGCCAACTTGCGGCGCTATCCCGAAATAGCCAAGCAGCTCTTAATTCCTGATATTCATGAATTGGTTGCTGCTCTAACGGTACTGGACAGTTATTTGGGGAGGATTTCATCATCTATCTTACCCTACGCTCATCCTATAGCTGAATCTGGTAGTGAAATCCGTTCAGCATTGATCCAAAACGCTTCTAAGTTATAAAATTCCCTTTCCCTCGGCATCATAATGTGGACAATCACATCACCGTAATCTTGCAATATCCAACTTCCTTCGGCTTTTCCCTCTGTCCTTAAAGGTCGGCGATGCCACTCGCTTTCTACTTTCCCCTCTATAGCATCAGCGATCGCCCTGACTTGTACCCTAGAATAACCAGTCATCATCACAAAATAATCGGACAGGTAAGATACCTCTCCCATTTTCAATAAGAGAATCTCCCCTGCTTTGCGGTCTGATGCAGCTACGGCAATAGTTCTAGCTAACCTTCCACTCACATCATCCAAGGGAGGAGTATTGCTGGGAGCTTTTGTGAGTGAGACAGAATGTAATGGGTAATTGGCTTGGAAGTAATCAGTCATTCAACCTCAGGTATTTTCTTCCTTTTTTGGTCTAGTTCTACAGTTTTTTCCTGTAGTATGATTTCCATTATAAAGCTTTACTTCCTCACTCGTCTGCCATTTACTGAGTTATTTATACTATTTTAGTTTTTTCAGTAATACTGGTAAATTGCCAAATAAATTGCCAAATAAACTCAAAGAACCTAGCCCCGTGGCTAGGTTCATGTCAGTAAATAATTAAGGTAGTTTTAAAAAGCACCACTATTCTTGCGAAACAGGATAAATATTGTTTGCAGGATCAATTTTAAATCGTAAACTAAGCTCCATTTTTTCTGATATTGCAAATCTAAGCAAATTACATCCTCAAAACTGTGTACAGTAGAGCGCCCTTTGACTTGCCATTCACCAGTCATTCCTGGCTTCACATCTAAACGTTGCCATTCTGGCACTTCGTAGCGTTCTACTTCATCAGGTGTTGGGGGTCGAGTTCCCACCAAACTCATTTCCCCTCTGAGGACGTTCCAGAATTGCGGTAGTTCATCTAAGCTAGTGCGCCGGAGAAAGCGCCCTACTTTTGTGATTCTAGGGTCGTTAGCATTCTTGAAAAATGCTCCTTGTACTTGATTAGGTACTAAATATTTCTTGGCTTCCGCATCTACACACATAGAGCGAAACTTCCAAATAAAGAACTGCTTACCCATCCAACCACAACGGATTTGGCGGAACAAAACTGGTCCGGGATCATCTAATTGAATAGCGATCGCAATGGGAATCAATAAAAATGCTGTAATAACTAAACCTACCAATGCTCCAATAATGTCAATAAACCGTTTCATCCAATTAGTTACTGAAGGATGTGTTTCGGGTAAAGACTCTACTTTCCGTACTGGATACTTAGGAGCATCTGCTGCATTATTATTAGCGACTGATGGGGTACTCTTCTCTGATTCTATAGGGAAAACCTGGTCTAACCCTGTCAATTTGAGTACCGCCATGACTTGGGGAGTCACATTTCGCAGGACGAAAGCTATACCTTTTTCCTGAGCAATTTTAAAGTTACTTACTAGTGCTCCCAAACCACTACTGTCCATAAAGACAGTATTCTGAAAATCAATTACAACTTTTTGAGTGTGTAAATCAGTTTGAGTTAGGCTTTGGCAGGTTTGCTTAAAGCCAATAGCCTCAAGCACGCTCAACCGTGGGGAAACCTGCACTACTGCGGTACCTTCTAGGTAAATAACGGGAAAATCTGCCTTTTGGGGTTGGCTAGTCATGAAGCTATGCACTTTAGTTGCCATCTACAATCTAAGAAAGCCAAACAGATGTATCTTTAAATATTCGGAAAAATAGTCTCACGAACTTTGTGATTTGGTATTGCGTTCCCAGTTCTGCTCATCCCTAATTATATGACTGTGGAAACTAGAGTTGAGCGGAGCTTTCCTCGGCTCCGACTCCGGATGAATGCACACACTTGATCAAAGTCTTTTTTTGCTATTCAAGGGGATGTCAGAATGTCGGGACACGTCAGATTTTTATTCGGGTTGCCCTATGTGATTTACGTTACCATTTTTGTGATAGCGCTCACATTTGGCATATACCAACTGAATGCTGGATAGAAAAAACTCCTGATCAAAAGAATTTGAATGGCATTCTCACCCTACTTTGCTACACCCATGAGAATGGGTTCAAAAACAAAACCTGTCCCATCTAAACAATAGCATTAGCTTAACTAGAGGGGAAGCACTACTCCACTCGTGATTTTTGGCACAATTTATCACTCAGGTAAGGCTGAGGACTGCCTATTGACTAAGAAACTGGCGGACATCATCCAGAACAATTAGCTATGATCCCCCCTTATTTTGATATTTTGTTAGTATGGATATGACGCTGCATACTGTAAGTGATGAAACTCAGTGGACAAAACATCAAGAATTCCTGCAACTGTGCTATAATTCCAATTTAAAGATTTTTATCAAGATAACTGTCTCTCATCAGACAGATTCAGAAAATAGGATTGGAAAAACTCCCAACTCCAATCTTATTCCCAGTTAAATTACCTCTTCAGTTGTAGCCTTAGATTTACTTCTTACCTTATTAGCACTGCGTTTCAGGGCTGATAATCTAGTTTCGTAGCGAGAGCGTTGGCGTTTACCAGGAGTGTTTTCAATCAGAGTTTTTAAGGCGCTGCCCAAACTTTTATAAGCATTAGGTAGCGTATAGCCAAAGCGCGTAGCTAAGGTAATTGCCTTTTCATCAGCGTCGATCATTTCCTTGAGTCGTTTACCACCATTATTCTTTTGGTAAAGCCGCCAGCCAGAAACACCACAAAGTCCTAAAGCTAATAGCAACAGCAAAGCATCTTGTACCCATAATTCACCCACAGCGCCACCTAAGCCAATCGCCAACGCTGCCATTTCCCAACCATCTTTGGGAATTGTGTCATTTTGAATGCGAGCAACTTCATGCCAGAAGAGTAAATTTCGTTGATCTATAGCCAAAGCATCCCATTTCACCAAGTCAATTTGGATTTCCACTTGGTCTTTACCAATTTCTTCACTGCGAATTAAGGGAGGATTCACCTCAGTTGTCCCTTCTACACTCACCCAACTCTGTAATTCTGGTGGGAGTATGCCTTTTAATCGACGTAATTCACTCATTTCCGCTCTAGCAAAGGAAGTTGCGTAGGATGTCATAAAATTCAAACCTTAACAAATTTCAATATGGCAAAACTTATTCCATGCTTGTAAACCAAGCTCGGAGGAAAACTCAAGCTGGTGATTTTCCCTTATACAATTTTAGATGAAAGAAGTCTGAGTGGACAAATTTGCTTTATTCATGTGGGTATCTACCACGCTTTTTGCGAGCTTCCATCGCTTTTTCGAGCAATTCTAATAATCCTGGAGCTTCTTCTTGAATACTGAGTAGCAGTCTTTCCCCCAGTTCTAAATTACCCGGATCTTCCCCCGTTTCCATAACTCCTTGTAAGCGGGGTAATGCTATGCTATCCACCACCTGAATTAGTCCACTGAGACAGCGGTTAAACTGCTGTTCCGTGAGAATGGAATCTTCCAAGGGAAATTCAATCATTGCCCGTATTTCGCCATCGGATGGGTCGTACTCCCATTGCAGCATTTTTGTTTCCCATGAAATAGCCAGCATTGTTTGGAGGATAATTTCTTTATAAGGGTGATTTTTCACTCCTGATAAGACTTCAGGGGCAAATAAGCGAAAAAACTTCCCATCCTCATCAAGTTGGATAACTATCAATAAATCTTCTAGGTTTTCAGCTTCAACTCCTGTAATAATACGGTCTGCGCTGTCTTCACAACGGTAGTCCCAACCAAGGTTATCTAAATACCTGGCTATCTGTTTCAGATTAGCTCCCATAAAAGCCTCATAAGTACAGGTTGGAATGGCTACTTTCTGAAACCTCATTTTTGAGCGGAGCCAGAACCGCTCCGCCTCCGGTGTAGTTATTCAGAAATCAGGCTTTGTTCTATTCCATCCACATTGGTCAAAATATATCATTTTCTCAGTTAGTTATTTTGGTATAGCACAACTGTTTTTTAAATCGTTGTGTTTATACCATGACAAACCCCCCTGCATTCAGCTAAACCCTAAACACTAGCTTCATCTCTGACTAGCTTATCCCAACCCAAATCCTTTAAATTAGTGTTACGGCGCAGTGGACGAGTTACCAACTCCAGCACATCCCGCGCATTGCTAAAACCATGAATCTGAGCAAATGTGAACTCTACAGACCATTTGGTATTGATCCCCCTAGCTTCCAAGGGATTAGCATGAGCCATACCAGTAATCACTAAATCTGGCTTTAACTGATAAATCCGTTGAATTTGGTAGTAATTATCGGGCTTCTCCACTATTTTGGGTAATGGCGCACCCATTTTTTCACAAGTTTTTTGCAGCAGTTCTAATTCGGATGATTGATAACGCTTGTCCATGTAGGGAATACCGATTTCTGGAACTATCATGCCACAACTAACCAGGAATCTGGCTAAGGAGATTTCCAACAAGTTATCTCCCATAAAGAATACGGATTTACCGCGAATCAATTCGACATAATTAGTTAAACCTGCCCAAATTTCTGCTTCTCGTTGGTCTAAACCTTGAGGAGTAATACCCAATGCCCTACATATACTTTCTATCCAAGCTCTCGTTCCATCGGGTCCTATGGGGAATGGTGCATTAATCAATTTGCACTTACGACGGCGCATCAGAGTGGTAGCGGTGCGACTGAGGAAGGGATTGACACCCGCAACATAATATCCTTCTTCTATTATAGGTAATTCTGTAAACCGCTTTGCTGGTAGCCAGCCGGAAACTTTAATACCTTGTTTTTTTAGTTCTAAAGTTAACTGAGTAACTACAGGATCTGGTAAAGAGCCAAAAAGTACTAATGGCGGATGTTCTACATACCCAGATTCATCTGCAATTAGTTCTTCTTTCTTTTTGCCGAAGTTGAGCAATTTTTGCAGCGCATTCCGCTCGTTTTTATCAGTTTCTGATGTAGAGGCTTGATCAGGACACCGATGAGCCATAGCAGCTAATACAGTATCTTCTCCTTGTGTAAAAGCATAGTCTAGTCCATTAGCACGAGCTACAACGATAGGAATACCAATTTCTGATTCTAACTTGGGAGCAAGTCCCTCCAAATCCATTTTAATAATTTCAGTTGTACAAGTACCAATCCAGACAATTACACTGGGATTGCGATCGCGCTTAACCTGTAAACATAATCGTTTTAACTCTTCGTAATCATTCAGTTGGGCGGAGATATCTCCTTCTTCCAATTCTGCCATAGCATAGCGGGGTTCAGCGAAAATCATCACCCCCATAGCATTTTGTAAGAAATAACCACAAGTTTTTGTCCCAATCACCAAAAAAAAGCTATCTTCAATCTTTTGGTACAGCCAAGCCACACAGCTAATAGGACAAAAAGTGTGGTAATTCCCAGTTTCACATTCAGTTTGACCTTGATAATTGAAAGCGTTTGGCGATTCAGCAACAGTCATATTAATTAATCTCCTGTGATGATAGGTTTAAGGACTGGGAATTGGCAAGGTAGGAAAGGGATAATTGGCTCTACAAAATCACCGATTATCCCTTTCCTTATCTACCACTACCCATTACCTTAAATTACGAATTGGGGAAAAGCCGAGCAATTTCAGCTTCGTTAAAAACTTCTGATGGTAGTTCTTCCCCTAAAACATTTCTATTGTCTTCACCCTTTTCCAGGTAACTTTCATCTCCCCAAACATCAGATAAGCCATTATCCGTAGAATCTTCATCTATTAATGCATTAAAATCACCTAAACCTTCATCATCCAGAAGTTCTTCAGCCACAGTCTCGGACTCGAAAGAAAAATCATCTAGTTTCTCAGACGCTACTTCTGCAAAACTATGTCTGGGTTCAGATACTGGCAATTTGGGCTCACTAGGTAAAATTACATGAAACTCATCTGTAGTCGTGCTATTTTCTGATGACTCAGAAAAGCTATCTTCATCCAACGTATTTGAGTGAATATCTGGTGCTTGAGAGAGCGCTAAAGTATGACCGAGAGCAATGTCGGGGTCAAAATTTAAATCCAGCACTTCAATCAAAGTATCAGCGTCAGGATTGAGTCGGGCGAAGGGAAACATTAGTTGCGCTAGTTTAGGTTCTAGTGCATTAACTACTCCCAGAATGAGGTAAGAAGGGGGACGTTTGCCGCCATCGGGGGTATAAACAGATTCCACTGTCATATGCAGAGAAATCCAGTCACGGTTCAGTTGAAAGAATTGTAACCACTTTTGTCTAATCGAATGCGTAAAACTTTGGAAAAAAGCCATAGTTGCCCCCTCATTCTGAAAACTAAAATGTTTTATACAATCATCAAGTCTAATTCCTCTTTTGCATTAGTGGGTTGTGATTTATGCGGATTTAGATAAAAATCAGACAATAAAGCAAAAAGTTCTCGATCTGGAGTGTCGTTGGGAACGACACCTTCAGGACGAGCTAAAATTTGATCGGCAATATTCAGGTAATAATCGCAAACGTAATTAAGAGAAGGATCTGACTCTGCCATTTCAAATAGGGTTTTTCCTTTCACGCGGGAAACACGTATATCTTCTATCAGAGGCAATACTTCTAAAACTGGCATAGTTACTGCTTCTATATACTTCTCAATTAAATCGCGCTTGGTAGTACGATTACCGATCAATCCAGCTAAACGCAGTGGGTGAGTTCTAGCTTTTTCTCGTACCGAAGCAGCAATTCGATTAGCCGCAAATAATGCATCAAAACCATTGTCTGTAACGATTAAACAGTAATCTGCATAGTTAAGAGGCGCAGCAAAACCACCACAAACCACATCTCCCAAAACATCAAACAGAATTACATCATATTCATCAAAAGCATTTAGCTCTTTGAGTAATTTTACAGTTTCGCCAACTACATATCCTCCGCAGCCTGCGCCTGCTGGTGGTCCACCTGCTTCCACACAATCAACACCCCCATAACCCTGATAAATTACATCTTCTGGCCAGACATCTTCGTAGTGATAGTCCTTTGATTGCAGGGTATCAATAATGGTGGGAATCAGGAACCCGGTGAGCGTAAAAGTGCTGTCATGTTTCGGATCGCAGCCAATCTGTAGCACCTTTTTGCCGCGTTTCGCTAGAGCTACTGAGATATTACAGCTAGTAGTAGATTTACCGATACCGCCTTTTCCGTAAACTGCTAATTTCACTTTTTTTGCCTCTTTAATAATTTCTGTTCAAACTGGTGGCTCAAACATCACCGAGTTTGATTTGGCAATGCATGAGGTATGTGATTGACATTATTGGGCAAATTTTCCTAAAAAGAAAGGGGGATAAATATTGAAAAAGCTGATAAATAGCATCTATAAGGATTATTAAAGCCATTTTTCAGCTTTTTATTCATTAAAAGATTTAAAAATCCGTAAAATCATTAAAAATAAGATTTTAATCTTAAAAAATATAAAATTAGTTATAAAAGACAAAAAAGTATCTAGTCAAATGCAAGTTACGGAAGATGGCTAAGTTTAGGCTTTGATCACAGGATTAAAAGTATCGAAATGTCATTATCAGGCAATACCACACCAGTTTATGAAAAATTATTACATTATTCCAATTTTGCCAAATGCATTTCTTTCAATGTTTGCCAACCAGATTGCCATTGTGAACCATCTTGTAATAACTTAGCGTTTATCCAAAAGCGCACATTCGGGTCGCAAGCAGCAACCATTTCAGCGTATACCCATTTTCCCTGATTTTTCCGGTTGACCACTTGGAAATGACACCAACCATCTACTTTTGGTTGTGCTGTCCACTTAGAACCGACTAAATAAGGATATTTTTGTTTTTTAACCATTTTTATAGAAGGGGCTTTTCCCACAGGCTTTCAAGAGAGATGCCTAAATTGTTGCAGAAGGTTAAGGAATTTAATGTTTAGTAAACATACTGTACATAACCAAAAAATAGTGCTAAGTTAAGATTTGGGTACAAAAAGGTTAAAAAGGTTAAGAGTTACATAAAACCTGGAAATAAAAACCTTGAAAGAGAAGTTTGAATTAGAGTTAGTACCTCCTGCTCTAATTGTGAGGCGATTGTTGCTGCTCTTTCCTCCTTTCAGAATACTCCTTGATGTTGATGCTATTAAGTCGTTATTGGAGGTGTTGAATCCTACAGCGAGAGTACCCCCTTTGCGGGAATGATAAAAGGAGTTTTTCTGAATAACGATTAATTAACGATCGCAGTCTGAGTCCACCCTAGTTGATTGATTTAACCTAATTTTTTCATCAAATCGTTTATTTCCCCAGGAACCACTGGCATCTATTGAAACCTAATCGTCATAGTAGCCAGTGGTTTCAATTGTCAAATATGGTAATAGAACTAGCTTAGGTTAAAGTAATCACCGTAACTTCGGGGGGACAAAATAAGCGTCCGGGATGATAAGTTCCTAAACCTCGATTAACATACAATTGATTTTCCGCAATTTTGTGAAACCCTTGCGCCCATTCCCAATATCGGACTACTTTAACATGGTTTCCCAGTAATAGGGATATCCAACATCGGAATTTTTTAGGTATTTGTTTGAGCAATTTCTTATAATAAAATACGGCTGGACCGAGACCGGGAATAACTATATGTCCGCCATGAGTATGACCTGATAGTTGCAGGTCAACACGCCATTTTTGCAGAATTTTCGCCGTGTCTGGGTTATGAGATAAGACGATGCGGGGTATGACAGGATCTAATTGGTTCATCACTACAGCAGGATTAAATTCATTAGACCAGTAATCCGCAAGTCCTACCAGAGGTAAATCTTTTCCTAAAGGGTAAGCTATTTCATTCCAGAGTACATGTACGCCAATACTAGTTAATGCTTTTGTCACTTCCTCTTGGGAATGGCTATAGTAAATATCATGATTACCGAGTACAGCGTAAATCCCACTGTTGCTTTGCAAGTTTTTTAATCGTCTCGCTAGCTCGTGAATTGGTGTTGGGTCATCGGTTACATAGTCACCCGTTAAGAGGATTAAATCTGGTGCAATTTCGTTAGTAATAGCGATCGCTTGTGCTAGCAAGGTTTCAGAAAGTCTCACACCATCATAGTGAAAATCAGACAATTGTACTAGTTTCTTACCTTGCAACTGCGTAGGTAAACCTGGGATTTGAATCGTTAGTTGATCTACTTTTAAGCGTCCCGTAAACAACCAGTGCATAGATAGACACTCCACATACTAAGCGTTTACAGCTTACCAAAAATTAACTCATCTCCAAATTACTGATTCTCGCAGCTTAAATTAGCCCGACTTGCTCAACACCTACTATATATAATTATAATCCTGAAAACTCGGTAACGCAATACATAAGTTTTGTAAAAGTGCTGCTAGACTAATCATGCTCTTACCAGGGTGATTATAGTTACTTCAGGTGGACAGAATAAGCGTCCAGGGAAATAGGTACCCAAGCCACGATTTACATATAGTTGATTATTTCCTACCTGATGAAAACCCTGTAACCAATTTCCATATTTCATTCCAGAATACTTGACCCGGAGACAAGGGACTCTGCGCCGGACTTTGCGGGGGATTTTACCGAGGAATTTTGCATGAGCTAAGATTACAGGACCAATTCCCGGAATGATGATTTGTCCTCCGTGAGTATGGCCTGATAATTGTAAATCTACACGCCATTTTTTCAGTATTTCTGCAGTATCAGGGTTATGAGATAAGACTATCCGGGGCGTTTGAGGGTCTAGTTGTTCCATGACTTTTGCTGGATTAAATTCCTGGGAGTAAAAATCAGCTAATCCAACTATGGGTAATTCTTTGCCTAGCGGATAAGCGATCTGATTCCACAGAACTTGGATACCAATACTTGTGAGAGCTTTTGTCACTTCTGTTTTGGCATATTTGTAGTAAATATCATGATTACCCAGTACAGCGTAGACACCATAACTGCTTTCAAGCTGTTTCAACCTTTTGACTAGTTGATAAATTGGGTTAGGGGTGGTTGTGATATAGTCCCCTGTGAGTACAACTAAGTCTGGTTGAGCTTGATTGCTTACAGCGATCGCCTCTGCGAGCATTTCTTCTGAGAGTAGCACACCATCATAGTGTAGGTCTGATATCTGGACTAATTTTTTACCTTGTAGTGATCTGGGTAAATCGGCAATGGCTACAGTCAAATTCTCTGTAGTTAACGGACCAGATAATAACCTGTGCATAAGAGGGATGGGGAGCAGTTCTTGAGCAGGGAGACAATTATTTTGCTTGTTCTGATGTATATTTGGCTAGGAGATGGGAAACTTCTGGATTATATAACCGTAGATAATTCCAATAGTTGCCAAATACTTGACGGACATAGTTTCTCGTTTCCTCAAAAGGAATTTCTTCAACAAATTCATCCGGGTCAGTTTTTGGGATGGTAGACAACCACTTATTCACATTTCCACCTCCAGCATTGTAACTGGCGATCGCCAACAAGGAATTATTCCCATATTGTTTATGGGTATAATCCAAATACCACGTACCTAGCATAATATTTTCGCGAGGATTTTCTAACTTGAGGGTTTTTTGGTCTAGATTAATTTGCGGTGCTATCCATTTAGCTGTACTTGGCATCAATTGCATCAAACCGGTTGCACCAACAGGAGATTTAACTTTTGGCTGAAATCTTGATTCTTGACGGATGAGGGCTGTAACTAACAAGGGATTAAGCTGATATCGAGCAGACCATTTTTGAATTTCCGTCAAATAGGGAAATGGGTAGCGAGCTTGCCAATACGTATTTTTTTGGTTCAAAGCTAAATATTCAGCTTTTTCCTTTGGTGTATCTCGGTCTTCGAGTTTAGAAATTTGATCGATGCCGATGACATTATTCCCTATAGCCAATTGCACCAATCCGTCAGTGAATTGTTCGGAGACAGTAGGCTGATTTTTATCCCCAAATTCTCCTTCCCATTCTAACCAAGCGTCATGGTCTTGACCCAATAAATACAGTTCTTTGAAAGTCTCGGAACCAGCAGGTGGAATTGGACGCACGCTAGGCAATATTTCTGGATTCTGTAACCTCACATCATTAAAATCGCCAACATTCATCCCTAAAAGAATTGCCGATCGCCAAGCATAATAAGATTGAGGGTAGCGCCTGACTACATAATCAAAAGCTGTGCGGGCTTCTTGCTGTTTTCCCAAAGTTGTCGCCCATTTACCTACCCAAAAGCTGGCTCTGGGCGCTAAGATACTATGGGGGTTTTGAGTGGCGATCGATTGTGCCCATTCCCATGCGCCTAAATAATCTTGGCTTTTCGCTTTTTTTTCGGCAATTTGCCAACGATAGACCGCAGCTTCCTCTGAATTGCTATATTTACTGAGTAATAATTTCCAGGTGGCGATGGCCAATGCTTTGCTTTTGCTAGCTTGCAGCAATTTAGCTTTCTTGACTAACGCGGCTGGTGCTTGAGTCGGAAATTGCTGAATGACTCGATCTAAATAAGATATTGCTTCTTGACGGGGAACTGCTTGGATTAATCGCAATAAGGCCAATCCTGTTTCTTCAGCTTTCGGGAACCTTTGTACCAATTGTTTATAAAGCGCGGTCGCCTGGTTTTGTCCTTGTTTTTCTAACTGTGTTCCTCTTGCAATGCGGTAAAGACTTAAAGGAGTGATTGGCGCTTTAGTATAGGCATTTTTTGCTTTAGTGAATTGATCTTTCTGCCAATATGCTGCGCCAATCTCTTCCCAGTCTTGAGGTGTGAGCTGATTTTCTTGAACTAATTGGTCTAATATACCTACAATTCCATTGCGATCAGCAGCATACTTGACTAAAATTAATTGCAGCTTAGGCTGATGGGGATTTTGGACTAGGCGCTGACGAATGATTTCCCAAGTCAGGGGATGATTGGGAAACTGGGCGATCGCCTGGTCTTGTAGTTTAGGTTGACCGATTAAATATATCGCCTTGACTATAACTGGTTGATTAGGATATTGTTTGAGTACTTTTTGCCTTAAATCCGCAGCTTTGCTCTTTTCACCCAACAGATCTTCTGCCTGTGCTTGCTTAAGCAAAATATAGGGAGACAAAGCATGATATGTTTTGTCTAGACCCGTGAGTAAAGCTAATGCCTTTTTAGCTTGTGATGATGCAATATAATCACAAGCTAATAGATAACTTGCTCTTTCCTTGTCTGGAGAACTACCTGTTGTGGCAATTTGAGTTAATGTAGCGGCTCTTTCAGGAATCGATTCAGTGATTAAGGGAAATACATCTGATTGGTGTGAGAGTTGTTCAGACTGGGCTTGATCCCACTTAAACCATTTACCAAAGGATCTGCCAATTCGGGGAGCAGAGAACATCGCCCCCAGTAAAAAGGCACATAGACCGGCTCCAGCAATCAGATAAGCTTGTTTTTTCTGCAGTTTCTTCAGCATTGATACCCGCTGAAAATTTCCGATGAGTTTCTTGCAACTCTAGCATTATCAAGGGGCATTCAACTACACCAAATTTTCTAAACAGTACTTTAGCGATAATTCTAGCTTATGTTATCGTTTTTGAACGAGCTAATTATGGAACTTTAGTTAAACTTTGATTTAATTAAACAGATATTGAGACAAACTACCTGATTATTATTTATTTTTAAGTATAGAATGGAACTATCATAAGTGGATTTGACGGAAAATGGGACTATTTACTAGCATTTTTTTAGCCTTTTTCATCTACCTGACAGTATCTGGATTAAAATTAGATAAGGAATACCAACGTGGTGTGATCTTCCGTCTGGGGAGAATTCAGGGTATTCGTGGACCAGGTTTATACTGGATTATGCCCATAATTAACCAAAAAGTACAGGTTGATATTCGCACAAAAACAGTAAATATTGAACCTCAGGAAACTGTCACTGCTGATAGTGTAACGATCAAAGTAAATGCGGTGCTTTACTATCGTATTATTAATCCCACTTATGCTATTAACAAAGTAGAAAGTTATCAGATGGCTGTTTATCAAACTGCTCTGACTACTTTACGCAATGTTGTCGGTCAGAATATTTTAGACGATGTTTTGCAAAATCGCACAAAGATTAATAGCCAAGTGCAAGCGATCGTAGATGAAGTGACTGAAGGATGGGGAGTTGAGATTGAAAGGGTGGAAATCAAAGATGTGGAAATTCCCCAATCCATGCAACGAGCAATGGCGAAGGAAGCAGAAGCAATTCGGGAAAAACGCGCTCGCATAATTAAAGCAGCAGCAGAACAAGAAGCGTCAATGCAATTGTCACAAGCCGCCCAATTGATCATGGAAAATCCAGCAGCTTTAGAGTTACGCCGCCTACAAATGCTAACAGAAATTGGTGCCGAAAATAATACTACTACTATAATAATGTTGCCTTCAGACTTAATCACTCTAGCCAGAAAAATGGGGGAATCATTACCAGAACAGGAACACAATTCTCCTGACAAATGATTAATATCTAGAATGGGGTCAGCATCCGCTCCACCAACCATCTGGTTGTGGTACACCTCCATTATAATAAACTACATCAAGGCTCATCAAGTAGACCCAAGCCCAACCCAGAACAGCCCCTTCTGGGTGATAAACCTCTATATAGTGACGATTGTACAGATTTTCTGCTGCTGGACGATAGGGCTGGTAGTCTTCTAGATAGTCCAGAGCGATTAAAATATCAGAACTAGTAAAGGAGAGTAAATATCCTTGGACCTTTTCCTCTCCGATTGTCATGGCTGGATAGCCCATAGGTAAAGCAAATAATTTCCCTGGTACAACAGCCCTTTCTATGGCTATAACGTGGTCAGCACAATATTCCTGATAATTAGCTTCACCTGGCTTAAGAGTGCCATAAACAAAAACCTGCACTCCTGCAAGAGATTCCCTCTTTGATAACATGATACTTTTACTATGTAATAGCGAAAAAATTGCCAATCAAAGAAGTAATTCTACCGTCAGATAGATGTACGCCTGAAGTTTTCGTGTGAAAAAGGTAATTGTGGTTCGGTGGTGAATTTTGTGCGGTGAATTTTGTGCATGGCTTAAGTTAGGAATGGCTTAAAACCTAACTTTGTACAACTCAAACAATTCTCCTGACTGTTGTGTCACTACTTTAGCACCTGCGGATTTACACACCTTTTCCCATTCTGTGATTGGCTCCAAAAAAACCTCAGCTCCTAAATAGGTTTCTAGAACCGCCCAGTCCTCAGCTGCAGGTTTTTCTGAATGGAGGATATCAAAGACAAATTGTCCACTCGGCTTTAAGACTCGTTTGACTTCTTCTAATACAACACTCCAGTATTCCAGAGGAAAGTAACAGCTAAATCCTGTGGCGATCGCTAAGTCAAACTGTTGTGCTGGATATTGGAGTTGATGGGCTGGACCCAATTCCACACCTTTAAACAGTTTGGAATTTAACTGTGATCCACGAGCGTTCAACGCGTCTCTAGCAATGTTGCTGATATCTTGACCAAAGAAAAAAGCTTGCCAATCTCGCCAAGGATAGATGAGAAAACTAACTCCACAACCAATGTCTAAACAATGCTGGTTTTTTTCGGGTGGAGCAATTTCCCAAAATGGAGAAGTGATCTTAGCGGTGAGTAGACCAGTAGCCCATTCATGATAGATGGGCATTGCTTGCACTTCGGAGGGTAGTTCAAAAGTTTGATTCTGATATTGTCGATTGAAGCGGTATGCTATTTGGGCTACTCTGGTAGTCCATTGATCTGACTTTTGAAAATGAGGAGTCTGAGGTGCTGAGGATGACTTTTTAGACATGAGAAAATTAGTAGTGAGCAATTTGAGTAATTATAAGTTGATTTGAGCAGTATTATCGTCATTCTATGGTAGAAGAAAATAAATACTGGTTAGCTTGGGCGCAGATTTCTGGAGTCGGACCAGTACTAATACAAAGGTTACAACAGCAATTTGGTAGCTTGGAAACAGCTTGGAGAGTTGATGGAAATAAGTTACGCGTTGTAGAAGGTATGGGTGGACAAACATGGCAAAAAGTAGTTCAAGAGCGATCGCGACTCAATCCGGAAGAACTATTTAACCAACACCAGTTGGCTAATCCGAATTTTTGGACACCAGCAGATCCAAACTATCCCCAATTATTAAGGGAAATTCCTAGCCCACCACCAATTTTGTATTATCGTGGAGAAGCCAAACTACTAGAAAATCTGGGACAAAAACTATTAATCGGTATTGTCGGAACCCGCCAACCTTCAGACTATGGAATGCGCTGGACTCGCCAAGTGGGTACAATTTTAGCCAGAAATGGGTTGACAGTTGTTTCTGGTATGGCTGAAGGAATTGACACAGAAGCTCACCAAGCTGCGCTGAAAGCTGGCGGAAGGACTATTGCGGTTTTAGGAACAGGAGTAGATATCATCTACCCAGAAAAAAATCGCAATTTGTATCAGCAGATTTTGACATCTGGATTAATATTAAGCGAATATCCCAGCAGAACCCCTCCCAGTCGGCAAAATTTTCCCCGCCGTAATCGCATTATAGCAGGATTAAGTCGGGCATTATTAGTCATGGAAGCCCCGCTTAAATCCGGTGCTTTAATTACGGCTAGTTATGCAAATGAATTTGGGAGAGATGTCTATGTACTACCTGGGAGAATAGATGATATCACATCTCAAGGATGTCTAAGTTTAATCAATCAAGGCGCTAGTGTGATCAATCAAAACTTGAGTGAACTGATCAAATTGCTAGGAGAAATACCACAGATAGATATAGATATACCAATAATTTCTGCTATTTCTCCAACTACAACAGTATCTTTACCCAACCTATCCCCAGAATTGCAAAAAGTTCTAGATACTCTGACTATGGATATCTTGTCCTTTGATTTAATCGTCGAAAAAACAGCGATGGAGACTAGTTTGGTTTCCAGTTCCTTGTTACAACTAGAACTGATGGGTTTAATTTCTCAGATTCCAGGTATGCGATATCAAAGACTACTAAATTAGGATAATTCCTATTTGGTCTAAGACTTATACAAATCCCCCAATTCTAATTTATGGGCATTTTACTGTTAGAGATTTCCCGTTCCCTGTTCCCTCTTCTATATAAAATGTCGGACAAAAAAAATAAATCTATGCCGTAAGGATGAGAAAATTTAAATGTTCCTCTGGCATATTAGATAATAGAAGTGCGCCTATCTATAATTATTTTTGGTCACACTTCTATTATTCAAGAGTAGTATATCAAAAATCAATAGAGTTTTTCCTCTCTCTAGAGAATTATCTTTTTTTCAAAAAAACTGAGATCTTTTCTGACCTTCAGGAAAAAATTTAGTCCAAACTCCAGTTGGATATGATTTGTTAATTTTACCTACTGTTGAAAGTTCCGAGGAGTGGTAGCACTTTTTTCTTCAGTAACTCTATCAAAGCTGATTCCATATACTCATACTCATCAGGAATATTCAAACAAACTACTCTTTTATCTTTCAGCCAAGGTCGAAATTTCTGAGAAAGCTTTTTCAGATGGGATTTTTCCATCACAAAAATCATATCTGCCCATGTAATTGATTCACTACATAAAGGTGTTACAGCTTCTCTATCCAGTCCAGCTGATTCCACTTCCAGCCCATCATAGGAAGAAAATACAACTTCAGCAGTAGGGCTGCGTAGGCGGTTTTTGCTACAGATAAACAATAACTTTTTCATCATCAATTTTCTACGGGATCTAGCTGTGACATAGGTAAAATAGAACTGGAATGTAGCAGATGGGTATTTTCTGGAAAGACTGAGGTTAGAAGGAGAGCGATGGCTGATACCTAAACCGGATGTACAATTATAACTAATCAGAGCGATTGTAATACTACTCCAAAAAGTGATAGCCCAATCCCGCCGCCAAAACAAGAGGAGCGATGTCTTGGCAAAGCTAACACTCCATGACAATCACTCCTCCGGTACTAGGTAATTGATTTTAATCTTGTTCTACTGGTTTTAGGTTACTTTCTAACCATTGCTGTAAGTCAGTGACAGTGGAAAAGTTAAATATTGCTTTCCCTAATTCTGTCAATTGTTCACGAGTTAATGTGCCAACCTGCTCAATGATAGAGGAGTCAATTTCATCAAATCGGTAGTTAAGCTGTTGTATAATCATGTTTTGCTCACCCTTAAGTTCACCACGTTGTTCACCTCTTAGTTCAGCTTCTTCTCTCACTAGTTCTATGGTTGGGCTAATTAATGGCATGATTCGCTCCTGTTCTAATCGTTTAGTTTACCAGCATCGCGATCCAGGAATTCTCGGTTTTTCTGCCAATATGAGTCAACCATTGTCATTTCTATCACTTACCGAAAATAAATATACTTGATAAATATGGAGGTGATTGAGGGAGTTTTAGGATTTGGCGATCGCCTATTAAGGCTGAATATTGGTAGTGTCACTAAGTTTTCGCCATTTTACAACAGTAACTTTTACTCCACTTCTAACTTTTCAAACATTCTCCAACAGTGTTATTATAAATTTAACTTTGGTAATTGTAATGAGAAATAGCAATAATTTCTGGGACAAACTAGATCAATTAGTAGCTACTAGCACTCTCAAAATTGAACGACCAAAAGGAACACCACATCCACGATATCCATCTTTCATTTATCCTTTGGACTATGGATATTTGGAAAATACCCAAGCCGGGGATAGATCTGATATTGATGTTTGGATAGGAAGTTTATCTAGTAGGATAATCACATCTGTCATCTGTAGTGTAGACTTGAAAAAGCGAGATACAGAAATCAAAATACTTTTAGGTTGTACGCAAGAGGAAACTCAGACTATCTTGAATATCCATAATACAGGCTCTCAATCAGCAATATTATTAGTTCGTACAGATAGTCAAAGTTAGAAGCCAAAATAGTACATTTTAACTTAGGTTGGGTTTCGTTCCTCAACCCAATCTACTTGTATATTAGGGTTTTCAAAGTAAACCGGGTTTCAATAATATTCAGCAAAAGTCACAAAAGAAGGACGAGACATAATAAAGCTTTATCAATCGCTGTTCTAAAACAGGGGAGTGATGCTCATGATTATGATCGCTCTCCAAATAAAGTAATTAGCTAGCTATTGCTCTACTTGTGTTGGTCTGTTCTGTAACCAAGTTTCTAAATCACTTATAGTAGTGAAATCGAAAACAGCTTTCCCCAATTCTCTCAATTGTTCATTGGTTAATTTCTTCAGCTGTTCAGTTAAAGAAGGAGGAATTTCAACAAAACGGTGATTAAGCAGTTCTATAACTAGCTCCTGCTTGCCTTTAAGTTCACCGCGTTGTTCACCTTCTTCTCTTGCTAGTGCTATGGTTGGGCTAATTAGTGGCATTTTCCTATCCTCTTCTAATTGTTTTACTTTAGCAAAAAACTCTGCTTGTAAAGGCTTAGGTAAACTCATCATTGTATCTACGATATTATACACAATAATAAAGTCTCTGTTCGACCAACCTTTGTTATAGATCTTTTGGACGATTTCCCATTTCCATTGCGCCCGTTCAGTAAAATTACCAGTTGTGGCTGCGGTTTTCAAATGAGCCATGATAATGATACCGAAACGGCTTTGAGTAGATTCTAGATCATCCCAACGAGATTGGTAATCTAGGAGCTTAAAACTACCAAATTCTGTTCCTGTTCCAAGTCCACCATAACAATAGCGAAAATCAGCAGGTCGCCAACTACTTAGTTAAATCCTCCAAGTATAAGAGCTGAAACTATTTAACTGCTGTTAAGATTATTTGAACTTCGCTGATAAGATTATTGTAAATTTTACTTTCCTTAAGTAATAGTTCTTCATCAGATGAGCTATCCGGATATCGCTCAAACCAAGTTTCACTAGGAGTATACACAACACTAGCTAATTCAAAGTCAACATCTAAATAAAAAGCAAGTTGTGTAAACGCTTTTCCACTGGCTTGCCATTCTCGATTTAGTCTCTTTGAAAACATGCTTAACCCTGTGGATGTTATCGGGCGAACATGAGTAGGGTCATGAAAAAAGCTATCGCTTCGATGATGTGGAACTGTTATCTGAACCTTGGCTGCTGACTGGCAAATCCTATAGAGTTCCTGAATAATTTTCAAGTAGACTTCAGTTTTTTGTCCAAGATGTTCTAGAACATGATGCATTTCAATCTCAGCAACGCTATTATTTTTCCAAGGATAAGGGAATGTCTCTAAGTCAAAAAGCAGGTCAGGATTACCAAACTTATCAACATTGATATACCCGTCAAGACGCTTTGCCCCACATCCTAGATTTAATCGCAAATTTGCCATATTTTATTTGTTACCAACCTGATTGCAGCAATTTTAGCATCAGTTGAGTGATGATTTTGCTATGAATCGGTTTCAAGCAGTTATGATTTCTATATAGTAAAGGTCATATCCATGAATGTCAGAACAGCTACCCCAGATGATGTACCACTGATTTTTTCATTCATTATTAAAGATGGAAAAAAGAATTTCATGAATCTCTAACGCAAGATAGATTACAAGGTGGCGGAAATTAGGTCAAAATGGAATTGACACTCTTAAATAATGGGACTGTGAGCAAAATTTTTATGATAAGGCGCACTTCCATTATCTAACCGTGTCTACTATCAGAATACGGCAAAATCCCTAATTATCTATCTCTCTTTCGACAGAATTCAATGAGGATATTGTTGAGGATATTCTGGTGGATATTGCTGTGGGTAATATTGTGTAGGTGGTAGAACTGGTGGCTGATAAGTATTCATGGGTGGCACGGATGTACTAGTTTCATCAGGTACAACTGGAGCTATTATAGGTTGAATAGGAGCTTGCTGTATAGGTTGTTGAATAGGAGCTTGCTGTATAGGTTGTTGAATAGGTTGTTGCTGTATAGGCTGTTGAATAGGAGCTTGCTGTATAGGTTGTTGAATAGGAGCTTGCTGTATAGGTTGTTGATTATTGGCTGTATTAGTATTATTTGTGGGAATATTAGTCGTAGTTACAGATGCTTGGCTAAAATACTGGTAAGAAACTCTTGATATAGAACTAATCAGGTTTTCCGCGCTAGGGTCATTATTCGGTCGTTTTACCATCACAGCAGCTACATAACGCTTACCAGTGGGAACACAAATTAACCCCGCATCCGCCAATAACGTACCAATATCGCCTGTTTTGTGATAGACCTGTGCTTCGCTCTCCACACCAGATGGGAGCAGATTATCTCTTTGGGTGCGCCGCAAAATGTCCAGCATCAAGTCACGCGATCGCATACTAACAAATCCCCACTGATTAATCATCGCGATCATACTACCTAATTCTTTGGGACTTGTGGTATTAGTACCTGTTAAATCTGGGAGTGGATTGCGAATTGCTGTAGTTACCAATCCCCAACTACGAAACCGTTGATTTAGTACATCCTTCCCTCCCAACTTAGCAATCAGCATATTGGCTGCTGTATTATCGCTAATTGTGATCATTTTAGTCACAAGTTCCATCGCAGAGAACTTGCTACCAGCCGGTTTATACTGTAGACTTCCTGAACCACCTGTAATCATTCCCTGTTCCATAGTCAGCATTTCATCCAAGTGGATTTTCCCCGCATCAACATCTTGGAAAAAAGCAATCAAAAACTGTTAAACTTTGGGATGTATCAACTGGAATGGAAGTAGCAACACTTACTGGACACAATTCTTATGTTCAATCTGTAGCTTTTAGTCCAGATGGAAAAACTTTAACTAGCGGAGCTTATGACGAAACTATTAGGGTTTGGAAATTGCCATAGACAATGATTCGCAGAGTTAAGTCGATGGCGAGTATTATCTCCTACCCATCCTGTTTAGAACTGAATATACCCACTTACATGTATTTAGATCCCGACAATCTTAGGTTTCCCTTTTACTTATGTGGATATTCTGAGCTTTCCTCACATTCCCATCAGTCTTCTCCAGCAAAGCAGTACTTGATGTATCGCTTTAAGTAGGTGAGCAAAATAAAACTCTTGGCTCGTAGTTGCGCTCGACTCGCAATCAAATCTTGAATACAAAAGAGTTCCATAAATTTTACATAACTTTACATGGGCTGATCCAGATCGAGTGGAAATCCCTGCTCGCATAGAAGATGAACCAAGATTTCTGATCACTTGGTGCAATTGTTGAAAAATGCTGGTCAGCCATCATTACCTATCGAGAGAACAAAGTAAGGCTGATCTCAGTCAGAAGATCGCGAGAAGAGGAAGTAGCAATTTATGAAAGCAACAGAATTTGATGACAAATTTGATCGTGGGGAAGACATTACCCAATTTTTAGACATCTCCCAAGCCAAACGTCCAGGACTAGAACCCAAACGAGTCAACGTTGATTTCCCAGCTTGGATGATTGAAGCATTAGATTATGAAGTAAGGCGATTAGGTGTCACCCGTCAGTCAATTATTAAGATATGGCTTGCAGAAAGACTTGCACAACCATCTCGCTACAACCCATCCGTTAACAACGAAGTAAGGCGATTAGGTGTCACCCGTCAGTCAATTATTAAGATATGGCTTGCAGAAAGACTTGCACAACCATCTCGCTACAACCCATCCGTTAACAACTCGGACATTTCCAGTTGATCGCGATTCCGATTATCATCATAGATCTTTAGTATATTTAACTTAGTGAAATACCAGTTAAGTTCTCTAAGATGAATCCATACACTATCCTTAATCAGAGCAAATGTCAGCGCGTTAGTGATGGTATGGACAAATCGCTTATAGAAAATTTTAATGAGCGACAGTTTCTGTATAATTGATGGAGTGATTGAACTCCTACAACTTGAGTTAATAGCACACAATCTCTCTCAGAAAGTAATGGTTAATCAACATAATCTGTCGCTGAACAGCGCTAAAGACGATTCATTCTCACCTGCTTTTCTTTTATTGTTATTAGGGATTTTTATTTCATCATTTGCAGCAATTTTTACTCGAATTATTGAAAATGAGCTTGGTCCAGCAGCCACCATTTTCAATCGCTATTACGTAGCTACAATTGTTTTGTTTCTGTGGGATGGAATTCGTCAAGCTAAAATTGATAATTTATCTGAACAACATCAGGTTATTAATTTGAAAGATTGGGCGCTTTTCCTTTTATCATCAGTTCTAGGAACTACTAATTTTTTTCTTTGGGCTTTGTCACTAACTCAAACCAGTGTTGCCAATTCTAATTTATTCCATAATCTAACCCCTATCTTTGCCACATTTGGTGGATGGCTATTTTTTCATCAACGCTTTGATTATAAATTTTTATTGGGATTGGTATTGGCAATCATTGGATCGGCTAGTATCGCTTTTAGCGATTCTCTGGAAACGGTAAATTCACTTATTGGTGATTCTTTAGCTCTACTATCTGCTGTTTTCTATGCTCTTAATTATTTACTGAGAGAGTACCTCCGTTCAAAATTTTCAGCAACTACAATACTACTGTGGTCGGGCTTATTCTGTGGATGCGTTACCTTCGTACTTGCATTAATAACTGAAAGGCAATTATTTCCAACTTCTTGGCAGACTTGGCTTGCCGTGATCTGTCTGGCAGTGTTTTGTCATGTCATAGCACAGGGATTGCTCATTCATAATCTCAAGCAATTTTCTTCAGGTTTTATCAGTCTTTTAACCCTCCTTGAACCTTTGCTAACAGCTTTAATTGCCTGGGTAATTTTCGCAGAGAAATTGACTGCTCTCGATGGGGTAGCATTTTTGTTGGTTTTAACTGGTCTATACCTGGCAAAGCTAAGTAAAGGTTCACAAAAACTAGCAGGGGAAGAGGAGATATCAGCAGAAGTAGCGTAAAAGGTGTTGGTGAATTCTGGGATGATTTAGCTAAAGCTAAAGAGAAATTCTTAATGATTTTTTTACGTTTTTTGTAATAATCTTATTAATTATAGTTTAGACTAAATTCGATTTTTCAAGCTATAACCCTTGTCTGCCAAGCATTTTAGACCTTGGCAGCCAGATCATGTAAACCTATTTAGCTGTGATGATAATGGAATCAAGTATAACTTGGAAAAACTTTGATAATCTCTATGTTAGGAAAATTTATGACCAGCATGAATACTTTCATCGCGTTGTAGATATTTTTGATGAGTCAGAATCTACCTTT
>Ga0116228_10000137_pt1 | contig 47651 bp, 40 predicted proteins | sample S1TSphfallax_2_FD_89694 | JGI IMG/M metagenome (GOLD analysis project Ga0116228, IMG submission 89694) | Host-associated microbial communities from peat moss isolated from Minnesota, USA - S1T2_Fc - Sphagnum fallax MG | ecosystem: Host-associated > Plants > Peat moss > Unclassified | place...
ACTTCCCATGCGTACGCCCCGGCATGCACGCGCTACGACTCGACGTCACCACGTTGCCGACGGGAATCGTCGCCCACGACGACCGCAACATCGACAACGAGACGAGTACGCACCGCCTCGTGCACCGCACGTTCGACACGCTCATCATCGAGGACATCAACTTCGCGGTGACGACCGCTCCGAAGCCGAAAACGCCGTAACGTCTCGACGTCCGAAAGGCACATATGTGGACGATCGCTCTCGCACTCTCGCTCGCGATCGGCGCGATAACGCCGAAGCCTGCGCCGAGCGACTTCCCACGTGGCGTCTTCGTCGGGAGAATCGGTGCGAGCCAGGTCGTGCTCGAGATCGGAAACGCGACGGCTACGGACTGGCGTCGCGGGGTCAAGCACTTCGGCCAGTACTTCTACCGGGCGTATGGGATTGGGATTCCGCTCGATATCGTTCGCAACGCGAACGGTTCGTTCGGCTTCAGCGAAGTCGGCCGTGGCACGGAAGCTTTCGCAATGACGCGCACGGGCGATACGTGGCTCGTTCGCGTGCGGAGCAACAGGCTCGTCGGAACGTGGACGTCCGCGAACGGTCGGCGATCCGAGCCGATCGCCCTCGCGTTCGTCGGCGCATCGAAGCGAAAACGTTTCGATAGCGGTTCCGATTCGAACGACCCCCGATATGAAAAGGAGTTAACGCGCGAACCACCGGCGCTCGGAGAGATAAAATATACCGAGAACGGTGCGGCCTATCGAACGCTCACCGACACGCGTTTTCATATCTCCGGCATCAGGATCGTGAGCCTCGCTAACGAGCGCGTGCGCGAACGGGCAAACGACGTCCTCACCGCGGATTTCGACGCGCATCGAATATACGCGGCCGCGTGCCTTGAAGATGCGTCGTTCATGGAAGGCGGCGGTCGGCTCAGACAGACGCTTCGGGTTGCAGCATTTACGCGCCGGGTCGTAAGCGTCGACGAGAGATTTCTCTCCATCTGCGGCGAGATTCCAAGCGAGTGGTTCGCGCCGCTCACGATCGATCTCCGCAATGGGCGAGAAGTCGATTTTAAGCTCGCGATCGCAAACCCGACACGGATCGAGGACCGCTATCCGCGCGCGGCAATCGACGTCATCCGTTCAGGTGGATATCTGCCCTGTATCGCCGACATCTACAAACGGAACGACTTTAACACGTTAGCCGACGGGTTCGATTATGAGTTCGTCCCAGGCGGCCTGCTCATGAGAGCCGAGTTCGCTCATGTCGCGGCCGGCTGCGAAGCTGATGTGGTCGTCCCGCCCGCCGAAGCACGCTCGGTGCTGCTCCCGGAGTACCGTGGCCTCGTTCCGTAGCCCTCGAACCCCGAACACCCGCGCCGCACAGGCGGAGCCTGAGAGCGGCCGCAAAAGAGACGTTCATGGCAGGCGACTTCAGTCCGGACGAGCGGGCAGCTCTCTATCGTGCGATCGCGCTGCGGCGCGACGTGCGGGCGGAGTTTACGAACGAACCGGTGCGCGACGACGTGATCGCTCGCGTCCTCGGCGCCGCACATCAGGCACCGTCGGTCGGGCTCTCGCAGCCGTGGCGCTTCATCGTCGTACGCGATCCCGAGACGCGGCGTGCCGCGCACGACGCGTTCGTGCGCGCGAACGCGAGCGCGCGAGATGCGTACGATGCCGACACGGCACGCGATTACGATGCGCTACGGCTCGAAGGCATCCTGGATGCCCCCGTCAACGTGTGCGTCACGTGCGACGACGATCCGAGTCGCGGCAACGGACTCGGGCGCCGCACGATGCCGGAGACGGCGCGCTATTCGACCGTGTGCGCGATTCAGAATCTCTGGCTCGCGGCACGCGTCGAAGGGCTCGGCGTCGGCTGGGTTAGCATCGTCGAACCGGACGATCTGCGCGCGCTCCTCGAAATTCCGAAGCATCTCGCAATCGTCGCGTACCTCTGCATCGGACACGTCGCGACGTTCGCGCCCGTGCCCGACCTCGAACGCGATCGCTGGGAAACGCGCGTACCGCTCAGCGACGTCGTGGACTACGATAAATACGGGAGACGTTAGCATGTGCCGCAACATCCGCACGCTCTATAACTTCGATCCGCCGGCAACCGACGATGAAATTCGTGCAGCATCTTTACAATTCGTTCGCAAGATCTCAGGATTCGCTCGCCCGTCGGCGTCCAACGCCGCGGCATTCGAACGAGCCGTCGACGACGTCGCGACGATCGCAAGCAGGCTCCTGGCAGATCTCGTCACGAGCGCCGCACCGCACGATCGTGCGACTTTTGCGGCACGCGCTCGAGCGCGCGCAGAAGCGCGTTTCGCGAAACCGGCCGACCACTAAACGGCGCGTAACAAACGCGCGGATTGCCCCCGCCTTCGACCCGCGACCTGGCTCACAAATGACGCCGCAGCGGCGCGAGCCGCTGCCGTGCGTCCGAAACCTATGATATGTCCCCCTCGCCCGCCAAGCCCGTAACAGGGAAGGCGAACTTCGATGCGCCACCGGAAGCCACGCCGCTCACGAACGTCCCATCGTGGGCCTTTCTGGTTCTCGTCACGGCGGCAGGCGTCTTCTTCGCAGCGACGCGGCACGACGGCGCATTCTGGGCGACGCCCTATCCACTCGCATCGGCGATCGCGCTCTCCATCCTCGTCGCATGCGCGAGCGCCGTGGTTACGTATCGCACGACCGAGGGTCTCACCGAAGACGCATCGCTCGCGATGCCGCTCAACTTCGCGCTCCTGATCCTCTTCGACTGGCGTTACTTCGTCTTCGCGACCGCGCTCGGCGAATTTCTGATCTTCCTTTCCGAATGGTCGCGTAAGAAAAGTCCGACCGTCTGGTACATCCGTACGTATAACCCATGCGCGCTCGTCGTCGCGGGAGCGGCCGCCGAAACGGCGATCCACGCGCTCGAATCGCTCCTACGCGCACCGTTCGGCATCGCGTGGCTCGGGCTCGGCACGTCGATCGCGCTCTTCGCCGGCGCGCTCGTGTGGAAGATCGTTCATAACCTAACCGACTCGACGTTGATCACGCTCGCCGCCGGCCGTTCGATCGCGGCCGTGCGCGTGCCGCCGGGCGTCTTTCTCTCGCAGTTCGCGCTCTTTCTCATCGCCGTGCCGTTCGCACGGATGTGGTCGTTCAACCCGTGGCTCTCGCTCTTCTCGCTCGCGCCCGTGGTCATGTCGTACCGCCTTCTCCAACTGCCCGAGCTCGAATACCGCGCGACGACCGACGGCCGCACCGGCCTCAAGAACGCCGAGGCGTTCGATCGGATCCTGACCGATTCGGTCGAAGCGTCGATCGCGACGGGCCGCGACCTCGTGCTCCTCGCGATCGACATCGATCACTTCAAAGCCATCAACGACACGTACGGGCACCTCGTGGGCGACGGCGTGATCGCGGGGTTCGCGGGGATCCTCGCAGGCGAGGTTCGCAAGGACGATGTGGTCGCGCGGACGGGCGGCGAAGAGTTCGCGCTTCTGATGCAAGGGGCGGACCGCGACGCCGCGCTGGCGTTTGCCGAGCGCGTCCGCGACCGTATCGAGGCGCACGATTTCGAAGGCATCGGCCTGGCCGCCCCGATTAAGGTGACCGCCAGCATCGGCGTCGCCTTCTTCCCGGAGGACGGCCTCACCACGACGGAGCTGAGCCGCGCGGCCGACGCGGCGCTCTACCGGGCGAAGCGGGAAGGCCGCAACGCCGTCCGCGCCGCGGAGACAGAATTTACCGCTGCATTCGTGCCCCCGACCGCCTGGCACGCCGAAATTAGCGATTTAGGCGCGGCTCAATCGGCTGAGGCGCCCGAAGCAAAATTTACGTGAAACCTTTGCGGTATGGTTTAGTACCACGCTTCGCGAACGTTACCGAGGCCTCGGAATATCGAAGCAAGGTTGCCACGCACGAATCGGTCACTTTGACGCTTTACGCCTTATAAGGCGAAGGGACACCCAACATGAGCGAAGACATCAAGCCGGAACCGAAAAAGAGCGACACCCTCGACGAAGCCACCCTCGACCAAGTGTCGGGCGGAGCCATGAAAGAAGAATTTCGCGTAGCGCCGCACAAGGACGTTCTGAAGCGCTAACGTTCGTCTGAAAACGCAGAGGCACCGCGATCGAGCGGTGCTTTTGTATTTCCGGGGTTTCGTTCGGCCTACATTCGCTGGCGCTCCGCGAGCGTCCGAAAGGGCCCGGGTACGGCGAGGAGCTCGGCGTACGTGCCCTCTTGGACGATGCGACCCGCGTCCATCACGAGAATGCGGTCCGCGTCGACGACCGTACTCAGGCGATGTGCGATCACGATCCGCGTCGCGTTCATCTCGCCGAGCGTTCGGCTGACGATCGCCTGCGTCGCGTTGTCGAGTGCGCTCGTCGCCTCGTCAAAAAACACGATCCTCGGCCCGAACGCGATCGCGCGCGCGATGATGATGCGCTGACGCTGCCCGCCCGAGAGGCCGGCACCGCTCGCCCCGATCACCGTATCGAGCTTCATCGGCATCTTCTCGATGTCGCTCGCGAGCCCGACGCGGCGCGCCGCATCCCACGCTTCGTCGCGCGTGAGGATCGAGTTGCCGGCGATATTATCGAAAATGCTGCCCGGCAAGAGCTTTGCCGTCTGTAACACGGCGCCCATCTGACGCCGCACCGCGACGATGTCGAGCGAGTCGAGCGCGTGCCCGTCGTAGGCGACCCAACCGTCCGAGGGCGAATCGAAGCCGAGGAGCAGGCGCAAGAGCGTCGATTTTCCCGAGCCCGACCCGCCGACGATCGCGACGAAGGAACCCGGCGCGATCTCTTGGCTCACGTGGGAGAGCGCGGGCCGCGTCGCGCCGTCGTAGCTGAAGCTCGCGTCGTGAATCGAGATCGCGCCCGTGAGAATGCCGGGGTCGCCGAGCGACGAGTCCCGCTCCGGAACGGCATCCAAGATCGGTCGGATCCGTTCGTAGATCGGCACCGCGGCGGCGGCCGTCGAAAAGCTGAATCCGATCGCAAGCACCGCACCGAGCAGCTGCCCGAAGGCCGCGAGGATCGTAAAGAACGTGCCGGGCTCGAAGGCGCCGCCGTGCCCGAGCATGATCGTTCCGATCACGCAGAGCGTCGCAAACGACGGCCAAACCGCGGCGAAAATCGAGAAGCGATATTGGAGTTTCTGCGTGCCGGCGAGGACGCGCCGCGACTCCAAGAAGCGATGGAGCCAGCGCACGTAGATTCGATTGCGTGCGGCAGCGGCGCGGATCTTCGCGATGCCGGTCAACGTCTGGTAGACGAAGCCCGAGAGATTCCCCGAGAGCTCGAGCGATTTCTTCCGCGCGCGAACGAGCATCGCGGCCTGCACCGCATACGCGACGAGCGTCACGAGCGCGAGTACGCCGCACACCGCCGCGACGAGGCCGTCCTCGTAGACGATCACGCCGAAGCTGACGAGTCCGAAGATTCCGGTAAGAAGCACGGTCAGCGTCGCGTCGCCCGCGTACTCCTCGATCTCTTCGACGCTCAGCGCGCGATTCGTCAAGTCGCCGACGGAATAGCGCCGGAAGAATCCCGTGGGAAGGCCGATGAGCCGGTACATGATCGACTGCTGCAACTGCGACGAGACGCGCGTCTTCACGCGAATCGTCGACATATTGCGAACGGCATCGATCGTGGCCGCCGCGAGGACCGCGATGACGAGCAGCAGCGCGCTGACGATGAGGATGCCGCGCAAACCGGCGGGCAGCACGTCGTCGATGAGCGGGGCGATCGCGAGCGGGACGATGCTCGCGAGCAACGCGCTCGTAAACCCGAGGAGCAGCACGCGCACGATGTCGCGCTGCGAGTCGCGCAGGCCGAGCGAGAGCAGTGCGAGGACGCCCGGGCCACGCTGTGGGAGCGTCGGACTGAGCGTATAGCCGACGTCGGCGACGCTATCCGCCAGTTCGGCATCCACGTGATGCTGCACGCGCGGGTCGACGGGATCGATCCACTCGTAGCCGCTCGCCCCACGGCGCGGAACGAGCGCGATCGGACAGCCGTCCTCGCGCCCGAAACCCACGATCGGCCCGTGTTCGCCGAGCCACCAGTTCCCGCGAAGCACGATGCGTCGCACGACGAGACGCGATGCGAGCGCGATCGCGCGGATCGCGGTCTCGTGATCGCGCGACGCCTTGATCGGCCGCACGAGCGGCACGCCCAGGCGATCGACCACGATGCGGACGGCGGCCGTCAGGTCGTCGTCGGCGGGATCGATCGGAATCGGATAGCGATCGAGGATATGCGAGGCTTCGAACGCTTCGCGATAGAGCGCGTTGCGATCGGACGCGGCCGCTTGCGTGCGACGTTCCGTCTCCCGGCCGCGCTCGACGCTCAGTCGTTCCACGTACGCGCGGCCGAAGGCGACGAGCGCGCTCTCGACGGTATCGGCGAACGATCGGCCGCCGGTTTCGGAACTCGCCGCCGCCGGCGCATCGAGCCGCTCGAACGCGGCCGCGAAACGCCGTTCGATCAGCTCGCGTTCGTCCGAGGTCAGCGCTTCGGGATCGATGCGCTCGAGCGACGCATCCGTCGCCGCATGAACGTAGATCGTGAACGACGTGTCACCGCTACGGAACGTGCTGCCCGGTACGAGATCGCCGATGACGGCGTTGTAAAAGAACGCACGCTCCCCCGAGGGCACGCCCGCTGCGTCGACGACGGCGACGTCGACGGAAACGAACCCCGTGACCACGCGCCACATCGTACGCGGCTCCGAGAGGCCCGCATAGGAACCGCGTTCGACCGCGAGCCGTGGTTCGCCGATCACGACGCGCTCACGAGCGCGAAGTAGCGACCGCGCAGCGCGACGAGCTCTTCGTGCCGCCCGCGTTCGACGACGACGCCTTCGTCGACCACGAGAATTTCATCGCAATCGCGAATCGTGCTGAGCCGATGCGCGACGAGCACGCACGTGCAGCCACGACGCCGTAGGTTTTCGGCGAGGACGAACTCCGTCGTCGCATCGAGCGCGCTCGTCGCCTCGTCGAGGACGAGGACCGTCGGGTCGCGACTGAGCGCGCGCGCGATCTCCAGACGTTGCCGCTGACCGCCGCTCATGTTCGTTCCGTCTTCGGCGACGAGCCCGTCGTAGGCGCCGGGGCGCGCGAGGATCTCGTCGTGGATCACGGCGTCCCGCGCCGCGCGCTCCACCGCCGCATCGTCGATCGTCGAATCCCACAGCGTGATGTTGTCGCGCACGGTGCCCGGAAAAAGCGTGATCGTCTGATCGACGAACGCGACGCGACGCGCGAACGTTGCCGGCTCGATACGATCGTACGTGACGTCGTCGAGCGCGATCTCACCGCTCGTGGGAACGTCGAGCCCCACGAGAAGGCGCACGATCGACGACTTCCCGCTCCCCGTCGCGCCGACGAGCGCGATCCAACGGCCGGGCTCGGCGATGAACGACACTTCGGAGACCGACGGCTTGCTGACCGGCGAGTGCGTGAACGTCACGCCACGCACGTCGATGCGGCTCGCGACGTCGATCGGCGGCAAGGGCACGAGCGTCGCGGGATCCGCGATCGGTGGCGACTTGTAGTTCGTCACGTCGTCGAGACGACGCACCGTGACGCCGATCGATTGCAGGTCGGCGCCGAGTTCGACGATCGTCGAAAACGGCGCGGCGAATTCTCCGGCGAGGAGTTGGAACGCGAGGAGCGTGCCGATCGAAAGCGTTCCGTCGATCACGCGCCAGCCCCCGATCGCGAGGATTGCGATCGTCGTGAGGGCGGCGGTCAACTGCGGGACCGCGTTTAAGATTTGCGTGGGAATCGCGAATCGCTGCCGGATGTTCAGCACGCGCGCCTGCTGCCCGGACCAGCGCCGGAAGAACGCCTCCTCGGCGCCGCCCGCCTTCAGCGTCTCGATCGAAGCGAGCCCGTCCGCCACCTGCGAGCTAAGCCGGCCCTCTTCGTGCAACAACGATGCCGAATCGTCGGAACGCGAGCGCGCGACCGCCATCAGCGCGCCGATATTGAGCGCCGTCATCGCGAGGACGACGAGCGCGAGCCCCACGTCGAAATAGAGCATCATGCCGAGGAAAAAGAGCGTGGCGACGAGGCCGACGACGGTCGAGAGAACGCGCTGCGAGAGTAGTTCCGCCACGCGATCGTTGAGGCCGACGCGATAGCTGAGCTCGCCCGGCGACCGCTGCGCGAAGAAACTCATCGGCAAATCCAACAGTCGCGACATGAAGCGCGACGCGCTCGTCACCGCGAGCTTCGTCTGCACGCGGAGCATCACGCGCTCTTGCAGTTCGAGCACCGCGACCTGCAGCGCGAGCGTGAGCAAGATCCCGACGACGACGATCGGAACGAACGAGCGATCCCCCGCGAGGAGCACGTTGTCGACGAAGACGCGCACGAACGCGGGGACGAGCAGGCCGGGGACGATGAGCGCGAGCCCGCAGCCGAGCGCATACGCGATCGCCGGGCGCGTGACCGCGAGATACTTTAGGATCGAACCGAATGCCGCCGTCGTGCGCGATTCGGATACGAAACCTTCGGCCGGTTCGAACGCGATGGCCACGCCGGTATAGGAACGATCGAATTCTTCATCGTCGACGACGCGTCGGCCGGTCGCCGGATCGTTGAGATGCACGCCGCGCTTCGAGAAGCCTTCGACCACGAGAAAATGATTGAACTGCCAGAAGATCACGAACGGGAGCGGCATATCCTCGAGATCGGATACGTCGCGCCGGTAGCCGGTCGCCGTCAGCCCGTACGCACGCGCGGCGCGCACGACGTTTCCCGCCGTGCTGCCGTCGCGCGTCACGCCGCACGCGACGCGCAGTTCCTCGAGCGGCACGCGCTTACCGTAATACGCGAGGATCATGCCGAGCGACGCGGCACCGCACTCGACCGCTTCCATCTGAAGCACGGAGGGCGTTCGGACGCGACGAGCTTTCACGCGCGGCTCAGTGGTCGAGCGGGAAGAGAAAGGCGAGCGGCGAGACCTCGCCCGTCACGAGCACGATCGAAAACGGGCTGCCGGGCGTGATCTTTCCGGCGTCGCCGTCGATCGTGATCGACACCTCGCGGACGGTGCCGCCGAGCGTTGCGGCGAGGCTTCCGTTCGCGATAACGGTCGCGACGCGCGCCGCCGTTGCCGGCTCCGGTGCCGCGGCGTCCACGCGTCCGCGCAAAGCGGCCGGCGCGACGCCGGAATCGTCGATGGGCGTCACGCGCGCCGCCATCCCCGGCACGACTTGCGGCTGCGCGCGATAGTCGACGAAGCCGACGATGCGGAGCACCGCGCCGCTCGGCTCGATCGTGACGATCGGATCGCCGCGTTTCACCGCAACGTTGCCGCGGACGCGCACGTCCACGATCGTGCCGTCGATCGGGGCACGAAGCGGTACGTCTTCGAGCGCGCCCGTCCGAACCCGCGCGATCACGCGCCCGCTCGTGACGACGGAGCCGATCGGGAGCGGCCCCGAGATGAGTGTGCCATCGGCGGGCGCGGAGACGATCGACGTCCCACCGCTCGATGCCACGACACCGGCTCCACGTTCGACGATGGGAACCCGGCCGAAGATACCCCAGAGCAGCAGCGCCACGAGCAACACGACGATCGCCGTGAGCGCATAAAGAGAGCGCTCCGGGACGATCGTCATCAGTTCGTCGAGACCCTCACGCGAATCGATCGCATCGAGCGCACGCGCTCGAAAGAGCGACGACTTCCCGCTAGACGTCGACGACGGCGAGGAGGAATCGGGCATGAACTCCCGCGCGTTCGACGCGCCCCGTGCCACAACCGCTTACCGAGCGGAAGCAAGGGCTCGCGATATCGGATCTGAAGAAGCGGCGATGCGTCGCTTCGTCTCGGCCTCGTCCGCCGTTCTCATCGCTTCTCTCCTCGCGTCGGCCGCCGTTCCATCGCGTGCCGCAGGCGACGCTCCGCCGCCCGCCGATACGCGATCGAACGTCGATTCGCTCGTCGGCTGGCCCTCTGGCCAAGCGGTCGTCGACGAACGAAAATGGGAGGATCGCTTCATCGCGGTTCCGTCGCCTGCGAACGCGATGTCCATCGAGGAGAACATCTCGTCGGTCCCACACCGCGCGGGAACGCCCGCCGATTACGCCACGGCGCAGTTCGTGGCGGGGCGCTTGAAGAGCGACGGATTCGCCGTCGAGACGATCCCGTTCGAAGTGCTCTATACGAATCCGAGCTCGCAGACGCTCGAAACGGTCTCGCCGGAGAAGCACGCGTTCGACCTGCTCGAAGGCGAGCCCGGGCATCATACGGCAGCCGAGAAACTCGCGGGCCCGTCGTTTATGGAGAACTCCGGCGACGGCGACGTCACGGCGCCGATCTTCTATCTCAATCACGGGACGGCCGACGATTGGGCGGCGTTCGACGATCTCGGCATCACGATGCCGGCCGGTTCGATCGTGATCGAGCGCCTCGGCGGCGGATCGCGCGATCCCATGGCGGGCGCGAACGCGTGGGCCGCGCTCAAGAAGCACGGCGTTGCGGGACTCATCGTGTACTACGATCCGCTCGACGACGGCGTGTACGGCGGCGAGACGTGGCCGAAGGGCAACTGGAAAAATTCGTACATGACCGAACGAATCGGCGGTCCGAAGCCCGGCATTTCGGCGAAGGCGCCGCCCGGCGACCCGACGCTTCCGGGCGCGGCACCATTTCCCGGTAAGAAGCATCTCGCATGGGAGCAGACGGATCACGCGGACATTCCGGAAATGGACGTCACGCAGGCCGTCGCGCGAACCTTGCTCGCCGGCATGACGGGGCCGGTCGTCCCGAAAGATTGGCACGACGGCTTCGAGATGGTCGAACACGTCGGCGGAAACGAACGCGTGCACCTCGCGGTGAAAATGGATCGCCATCTCATCACGATCTGGCAAGTGATCGGCACGATGCGAGGCGCGAAGAAACCAGACGAGATCGTGATGATCGGCAGCCACCGGGATGCGATGGCGTTCGGTGCGATCGATCCGGGAAGCGGCACGACGGTCATGATGCAAGACGCCGATGCGTTCAAGAAGCTGCACGACGCGGGCTGGCGCCCGGAGCGCACGATCGAGATCGCATCGTGGGACGGTCACGAGCTCGGCCTCTGGGGTTCGATCTCGCTCGCGTACGCACATCAAGATTATCTACGCACGCACGTCGTGCAATACATCAACACGGACCAGCTGACCACGGGACCGCCGTACGTCGCGGCGATGAGCCCCGAACTATGGGCGTTCGGCCGCGAAATCGGCTCGTACGTTCGCGGCACCGACGGTAAGCCGCTCATCGCGGCCGAGACGCCGAAGAAACCGCTGACGGTTCCACCAGGGGGCGGCTCCGACCATATGACGTTTATCTATTGGCTCGGCGTGCCGGGATCGTCGACCGGGTACTACGGTCACTTCGGCGCGCACCACACCGCGGAAGACAATCTCGCGGGGCTCGCGACCTACGACCCCGGCATGAAAGAAGCCGTCGTCACGGCGCAATTCACGGGCGTCCAAGCGATGCGCGCCGCCGGCGCGACCGACATGCCGCTCCGACTCTCCGACGTCGCGACGCAACTGATCAAAGATATCGACGCCGCGGCGAAGGCACCGCAGGACGAGGGCATCGACCTGAGCGGTTTACGCGCGACGGCCGTCGCCTATCAGACGTCGGCGAAAGCATTCGACGCGCGTCTCCTCGCGGCCGAACGGAGCGGCGATGCAAACGCACTCGACGCGCTCGAACGCAAGGCGATGGTGGCGCGCGACGTGTTCTGGATGCCGGACGGCCTCACGTACAACAAGTACTGGCACACGATCGACCGTTACGTGGCGCCGCTCCCCGAACTCAACTACGCGGCGTACGAAACGACCGGGCGCGATGCCGACGTCAAGATCGCGCTCGACCGCCTGACCGCTGCATTGCAGAAGGCGATCGCCGCGATCGGATAGGTGCTGCCTTAGGGGTTCTTCGAGGTTTGCGCCGAGACGGGCTCCACCACGAAATTGTTCCCGCGCGCTTCGATATCGTAAGAAACGACGGTCGACGCGTGCGGGCAACAGAGCGGATCCGATTCGGAGTAGCGCGAGAACGTGGCTTCGAGCGTCTTGTCGTTGTCGAGCTCGATGCCGAGCCCGGAGATCGACGCGTCCGTCCGCGAATCCATGATGCGCGGCGAAAGCGTTCCCGCAAAAACGCCGCTTACGAAAACGAAGCCTTGATAGCCGTTCGGGCGGCACATGCCGTCGGCGCTCGACGTCGCGAGGACGACCGACGTACGCCCGTAGCGTTGATAGGGTCCGATCAAAAACCAGCCCTTACGCATGAGCGACCGATCTTCGGGCGTCGAGGGCGGACGTAATTCCGACGCGCATCGGCCTCCCGACGCGAGTTCGGGATCGACACCGCCCGGTGCGGCCGGAATCGCGGCACCGCCCGCGTTCCATTTTGCCGGAGTCGCCGAGTCGAGCCATTCGGGCGACGCCGCGCCGAGCATGCAAATCGCCGCGGCTAGTATCATAGCACGTTTCAACGGACAGGCCTCCAAGCACGACGTTGGGACGCGAACGTTCTTCGCGCCGGCGGCATTCTCCGGTGCCGGGTTATCCCGACACGTCGGACAATCGCGTTTCCTCGGGTACGTCGGTGAGGCTGGCGAACTCGAGAACGTAGCCGTCGGGGTCCGTGACGGACGTGTTCCACAGTCCGTTGCCGACCATGGGCTCCGACGCGTCGACTCCTCGCGAGCGTACCTCGTGATAGAGCGCGATCGCATCGGCGCATTGGAATGCGAGCGACACGCCGAGGCCGAGCGGATTCGCGGCGGCGCGCTCGCGAAGAGCGGGGCCGAACGTTTGAAGCATGAGCGACGTACCGCCGAGTTCGAGACGGCACCAGCGGAGTTCGCCTTCCGGTTCCCAGCGTGCGGCGATGCGCGCGTTCAAACCGTCGACGTAAAAGCGTATCGAAGCCGACATGTCGGCGACGCGCAAGAACGGCACGACTTCGGCGATGTTCGGTTTGGCTTCCGTAGCAGCAGACATCTCGTAGACCTCCGTGCGGGATAGGATATCGCGGTCGCTCGCGATCGGCAAGAGAAGCCGGCCGGCTACGCCATCATCAGACGGAGCTGCTCCGGGTTGGGATCGTGCGTGCCGCGGAGCGGTGCGGCCTCTTGCGCGAAGCGGCAGAGCGCGCCGATCGTCGAGAGTTGCGGCACGGAGTTCGCTTGCGTTTCGAGGAGCGCGGGCGAACACACGAGCACGGCTAAAGCTTGCGCGCGCGAAATCGCGACGTTGAGCCGGCGACGGTCGAAGAGGAAATCGATGCCGCGCGGAACCTCGTCGCCGCGCGACGACGCCATCGAAAAGAAGACGACGGGCGCCTCTTGACCTTGGAATTTGTCGACCGTGCCGACACGCACGTGTGCGAAGCCGTGCGCGGCGAGCACGCTGCGAATGCGCCGGACTTGCGCGTTATACGGCGTGACGACGAGGATGTGGTGCTCCTTGAGCGGCGCGGAGGCGCCGCGCTCGTCGGTAACGGTGCCCGCATCGAGAAGATCGCCGACCGCGCGCGCGATCGCCTTGGCCTCCTCGACCGACGACTGCACGTTGCCCTCGTGCGGCACCGGAAGATAGCGCAGACCCGCGCCCGAAATCGCGCCCGCATCGATGCGCCGCAGCGCGCACCGCGGATCCGCTTCGAGGCGGCCGTCGTAGGCGAGCTTCGAGACGAACGCACAGATGCGCTCGTGCATGCGAAACGAGTTCCTCAGAAAGAGTCCGCGCGCGGGATGCACGGTGGCCTCGTCGCCGAGAAGATGGGCGAGCACCGATGCCTCCGCACCGGCCGGATGTTGGCCTTGCGCGACCTGCGCGAGTTGCATCGGATCGCCGAGGAGCAGCACGTTCTTCGCCGCGGTGCTCATCGCGATCGCATCGGCGAGCGACACCTGGCCCGCCTCGTCGATCGCGAGCACGTCGAGCGACTCGCGCATCGACTCATCGCCGAAGAGCCACGCCGTGCCGGCGACGAGCAAATATTGGCCGGGTGCCGCGCACGCCGCGTTGTCCGACGTGTTCTCGATCGCTCCCGTAGCGCTCGCGTACTCCGATTCGGGCGTGCCCGTCATTTTCTTGAGCCCGCGGAACGCGACGCCGCGCGCCTGCGCGACGAGTTCGATCTCGCCGAGCAAATGATGGATCGCCTTGTGGCTCGTCGACGCGACGCCGACGCGGAGACCGCGTGCGAGAAGTTCCACGAGCGCACGCGCCCCCGTATACGTCTTCCCGGCACCCGGCGGTCCCTGAACGAAAAGATAACTGCGATCGAGCGCGAGGACCAGCGCCGCGAGCTTTTCCGGCGTCGTCGCGCCGTCGTCGACGATCGCGCCGTGCACGCGGTCGACGAGTCGCGGCGGGTCGCGCCGCAGCAGATCGCGCCCGGCAGCGAAGTGCGTCGCGCAATCGTCGCGTTCGAGTTCTCGCGCGAAGCTCGCGAGCGCGGCGCGCTGTTTGTCGTTGGGAATCGGCTTCCCGGGCGTCAGCGCGAGCGGCAGCGGAACGTCGCGTAACGACGGCCCGCGTTTGAGCCGCAACGTGCCGCCGTCGTCGTCGATCGCTTCGATCGTCCCCGCGGAACGATCTTTACCGAGCGCGGGATCGAACACGGTGCCGGGTTTGAGCTTGTGCTCTTGCGCGGGAAACGCCAGCGTGAAGACTTCGGAGCGCTTGAAGAGTTCCGGCTGCTCGTCGAGCGACGTGAGCCCCCCGATCGCTTCTCCATCGTCGATCAGCTCGTCCGCCGACTTATCGAGACGCTCGAAGAACGCCCACCATGCGGGTTTGGCCTCGCGGCGGTGATACACGAGCAGCTGCGCGGCGAGCCAGCGCGCGCGCTCGTCCGGATTCGTCGTTTCCTGATCGATGCCGGCGGCGAGCGACGCCGCGAGCCCCTCGAGCCCCGCGTCCTCCACCGGAGCGGCTTCTTCGGGGAGTTCGCGATACGGGATCGTTACACCGAATCGCGCTTCGGCTTCCACGCGCCGCTCGAGGAGCCAACGATGCAGCGCGAACGTCGAGTAGCAATCCTCACGATTGTAGCGCACGATCTCCTCGAGTTCGCGGGGGTCGCGCGTTTCGAGATAGCGCTCGTACATCACGACGGAGCCGATGGCACTCGTGACTTCTTCTTCACGCTTCCCGCGGAAGAACTGCTCGATCTTCTTGAGCGAATAACTTTCGAACGACGCGCGCAGCGATTGCCGCACCACGTCGTAGAGATCGACGAGCACCTTTTCCCGCAACAGGACGTCGATCTCACGCTCGCGCGTGCCGTGTTGCGCCGCGAGTCGTTTCAGCGCGGTCGCTTCATACGAGGCGTAGTGATACACGTGCAGCTTCGGATGCACCGCGCGCCGCGCGAACAGAAAATCGACGAACGCTTCGAACGCGCGCTTCTCACCCGCGCGATCGTGGCCGTCGAACGAATCGAACCGTCGTTCGCCGTTCGCATCGAGGCTCGCGACGCCGAAAAGATACTCGAGGCCTCCCTCGTAAAACGGGTCGCCCTCCATATCGAAATAGAGATCGCCCGGATCGGGCGCGGGCAGACGCGCGAATCCACGATCGGGCTCGAGCGCGAGCAGCTCGTACCGTGGCGTGCCATCGGGCCGGCTACGTACCTGGAGCGCGGCCTGCGCGCGCGTGCGTTCGAACGTGCCGATTTCGAGTTTGCGCGGACGCTTCTCATCCGAAACCTCGGCGAGCTGTGCGACGGTCGCGATGCCGGCCGCATGGAGCTTCACGATCTGGCTGCGACGGATGTTCGCGACGAGGCTCAGGTGATCGTCGGCGCGCCGGCGCGGCTCGCACACCGAATCGAGCCATCGACAGCGCGCGCAATGCGACACGGGTTCGGGATACGTCACGACCTCCGCGCGCATGCGTTCGACGAATCGCTCGCGCGCCGCGCGCACGTACGGCAACGCGTCGTCCGTCTTGAACGTCTCGACGCGGCCGTCGCCGAGAATCGCGTGCACGCGCGCCGGCAGAACGCCCTGAACGCGCGCGAGCAGCTCCGCGTAGACGCACATCTGAACGATCGCCGACGGCTTCGCCGTGCGCGCGAGTTTCGCGTCCCAGATCTCGTAGTGGTAGTCGCCGAATTGCGACGCGCCCTCGGTGCGAATCGCGAAGTCCGCGATGCCGAGCCAGCCCTCGCCCGTAGCCGGCAGATCGACGAACGTGGCGCCGTGAACGACATCGGCACCCGCCTTCATCGCGACGAGCGTCGCGCGCGCGGCCTCGCGACGGGCCTCGAACGAGCCTCCGCGGGGAATGTCGACGATTCGCAGACCGGCAGCGCGCAGACGCTCGAGATAGGCAGCCTCGTGGAGGTCGCCCTTGTGCGCGACCAGGCGTTCTTCTTCCGCTGGCGCCGGCCGGACGCGTTCGCCGCCCGCGACGGCGAGCGAGAGCGTCGCGAGATGACCGCACGCGATGAAGTCGACCAGGTCCCCCGCGGCATAGACGTGCCGCGTGCCGACGATTTCCATGAGCCGATTGTGACACGCAGGTGTGCCAGCACCCTGGCACTCCCACGACTGAGGGAGCGCTGCATCACAGCCGATAGTAAGAGTGTGACGGTTATGGAAGGGCCGAGCGGCAGCTCGCGCGCGCGGTTTCTCGAGGTCGACGGCTTAAAAGGCCTCGCGGTCGCGGCCGTGGTCGTCTACCAGATCTTCCGCTTCAGCGGTTTCCCGGCAAACGCACCGGCAGCGGTGGCCCGCGTCCTCTCCGACATGAGCCAGGGCTTCGGCCTTTTCCTCACGCTCGCAGCCTTCTTGTTCGCCTACCCGTTGCTCGCGGCGCTGCACGCCGAGGGCTTCTCGACGCTCGATACGGGGCGGTATCTCGCCGGGCGGGCGATCCGTCTGTATCCCGCTTATCTCGTGGTGGCGGCGCTCGCCGCGCTGCTGCATCCCCTCGGAACGCTCTTCGGCTATCCCGCACTCGCGCACGCCGCGCCGCCGATCGATTTCGGACACTACGCGCGTAACGCGGTGTTCGCCGCCGGCGGGCTCGGTAACGACGGCCTGCGAGCCGCGGGGCTCTTCGCACTCGCCTACGTGCTGCTGCCGATTCTCCTGACGCTCTGGACGCGACTACCGCGCCTTGCGGCGTACCTCGCGATCGTCGCCGCCGTGCTCGACACGCTGACGCGCGCGCACGGCTTCGCGATCGGCATCGTCGTCCCGCTCGTCCTCGGAATCGCGGCCGCCGATTTACGCGTGCGCGAGCACCGCAGCCAACGTTTCGGCCTCGCGATCGCGGCGGCCGCGACCGTCCTCGCTTTCGCCTTGGAGCCGCAGATCGCAGCGCTTCCCGGCGCGCTCCAGGCCCCGGCAGCGCTACGGATCGATCCGTTCTGGTCGCTCGCCTTCTTCGGAATTCTCGTTGCGTGCGGCGCGCTGCCGAAGCTCCGGCTCGCCTTTGGGTTCGTCGCGTTCCGCGCGGCAAGCGCGCCCGCATATGTCGCGACGCTCGTCGCGATGCCGATCGCGGAATTCGCCGCCCGGCAGATGCCGCCGCAACTCGGATCGTTGCAGGCCGCGCTCATCACCGCAGCGGTTATCGCCGTGATCGCCTACGCGCTCTGGCAGGGCCTCGACCGTGCCTGCGCGAGCGAAACGTTCCGGCAGCGTCTTGCCGCGCGGCCGGGTGCGATTCTCGATCGCGTGCTCGGACGCGCGCGGATCGCGACGGTCACGTTTCGGTACCCGCCGCCGAAGCCCGTGGCGGCTCCGGCAACACACGACGCATCCGATGCCGACGGTGCGGATCTGCCGCCGATACCACAAGCAGAACTCGCGCGTCTCTCGACGCGCACCGGGTCGCCCGAAGACCTCGCCGCCGAAATCTTCGAAACGAAAAAACGACTCACCGAACGTACCGCGGAAGCCGGCGATTTCGATGCGTCGCTCTCACCGCTACCGGCGGCGTTTCCACCGCGCCACGCACCGCTACCGGCGCCACGGCCCGTCGTCGTTACGGAAGTCCCGGCCATCGAGCCGATCGCGGAAACGCCGGCGGTTGAAGCGACGGTCGTTCACGAACCCGTCGTCGAAGCACCCGTCGTCGAAGCGACGATCGTCGAAGCACCCGTCGTCGAAGAGGGCGCCGTCGACGAGCCAGCCGTTGAAGAGCCCACAGCTGAAGCGCCCGTCAGCGCAGCGCCCGTCGCGGAAACTCCGGAAGAGTTCGTCTCGGACGAGTCGCCGTTGCTCGAACCCGTCATCGCGTACGCGCCCCTCGACGAAGCGCTCCACGTGCCGGAACCAGAGACCGCGGAGCCATCCGAGATCGGCGAGCCCGAGCTCGTTGCGGCCGGAGCGCACCACGACTTCGTTTCCGCGAGCGCCACGCGCGTTCTCGAACAGCGCACCGTCGCCACGCTCGCGGCACTCGTCGAACGCGTCGAAGCCACGAGCGAACGCGAACCGGTCCCGCCGAGACCCGCAATCCGCATGCGCATCGGGCCGCCGCGCGTGCAAAGCACGGAGACGATCGAAGGCTGAGGACGCTCGGCGTCCTTAGTTCGCCTGCATCGTCGCGGCGGCGATGCTCCGCGTCATGCCGCGCGGCATAAAGCGAACGCCGTTCGCGAGCGCCGCGTTCGCGAATCCGTCGATCGCAACCGCTCGATTACGATCGAGCGCGCGCAGCCCCGTGCGAACCACGTCGCGCACGTCGCGACGCTTTCCGACCGACGCCTTCTCTCCGGCGATATCGAAGAATTCGGTTGCCGTCGCGCCCGGGCACAACGCGACGACGCTGACGCCGCTGCGACGCACTTCCTCGTGAAGCGCTTCCGAAAACGAGAGCACGAATGCTTTGGTGGCACCGTACACGGCCATCGCCGGTAGCGGTTGAAATGCCGCGGTCGATGCGACGTTGACGATGCCTCCGCGTCCGCGCTCGACCATCCCGGTAACGAACGCACGCGATAGATCGACGAGCGCCGCGATATTCAACGCGACCTGTCCGGATTGCGAACTCGGCTCGCTCTTTGCGAAGGCACCGTGCACGCCGAAGCCCGCGTTGTTCACGAGCAGATCGACGTCGACGCCCGCGCTCGCGAGTTCGCTCGCGATTTCCGAAACGGCGTGTGGATCGACCAAATCTTTCGCGAGCGAACGAACGTGCGTGCCGGGATGCGCGGCTTCGACCTCGGCTGCGAGCGCATCGAGGCGTTCGCGTCGGCGAGCGACGAGCACGAGATCGTACCCACGCGCCGCAAGCGCGCGCGCAAACTCGGCGCCGATTCCCGCCGATGCGCCCGTGACGAGTGCGACCGGGCGGCTCATGCGGCCACCGCATTCGGAAAGCGCGCCGCGACGGTCGCCGCGATGCCGTCGTCGTACGACGTCTTAGCGATCGTCCCAAGGATGCCGTGCAGTTTGCTATCGTCGAGAATCACGGGCGTCTCGTGCAGATACGACATTTCGACGAGCTCGCGCATCGTCCGATTGAAGAGACCGATCGCGCGTAAGAGCATCGGGCTCGCCTCGCGATAGCGCAGCGAACGTCCGGCCGCAGCGAACAATTTCGTCGCAAACTCGCGCTCGCTCATCACGCCCGGGCCGGCGAGGTTGTACGACGTGCCGAAGGCGCCCGGTCGAGCGAAGAGATCCGCGACCACGGGCGCGACGTCGGGAACGTAGACCCACTCGTGCGGCGTATCGATCGGCGCGAGCAAATCCGCGGGCTTTCCATGCGCGATGTTTTCGAGCGCATACGCACACGCACTATTCGCGGCGGTCGGCCCATAAAAATCCGGAAGCCGCAACACGAGCGTCCGCAAACCGGCGGCATCGTGGGCCTCGAGGACGAGATCCTCTTGGATCTTCCGCATGCGACCTTTGCGCGTGTGCGGGTCGCGCGGATGGGTCTCGGCAACGAGCGTCGTCTGCGGCCGGCCGAACGGGTACACCGAGCTGACGTGCATGAGGAACTCCACGTTTTCGGCCGTCGCGGCGGCGAGCGTCGCGCGCATCATCGGCGGATGCAGATCGAAGCGGTGGTACGGCACGCCGACCGCATACAGGATGGCGTCCATGCCGGCTGCCGCGGCGCGCGCAGCCTCTGGGTCGGTAAGATCCGCGACGAACGGTTCGGCCCCCGGGCACGCCGCCTCGAGTGCCGCCCGATTCCGTGAGACGGCGCGGACGCGATGACCGCGGGCCGAGAGTTCGAGGGCGGCGGCGGGACCGATCGCACCGGCAGCGCCGAATATCGCGATATTCATGGCGTCAATTTACTGAACATTGTTCACTAAGTCAATAGTTGTTCATAATTTTATTGACAGTTCAGGGACTTGGCGGTACCATGAACGCGTACGAATGGGCATCACCGAACGACGCGAACGCCAGAAGGCGGAGCTCCGCGACACCATCCTCGCGGCCGCGAGCCGGATCATGGCGGAGGACGGTTTCGCCGGCCTCACGATGCGCAAGATCGCCGATGCGATCGAGTACTCGCCGGCGACGATCTACCTGCACTTCGAGAGCCGCGACGAAATCGCGATGCAGCTCGTGCGCGACGGATTCGCGGCGCTCCTCGCGCATATGGAGCCGGCGACGCGCGTCGCCGACCCGCGCGAACGCCTCGCGACGCTCGGGCGATGTTACGTCGATTTCGCGCGCACGCAGCCGCAGACGTATCGCTTGATCTTCATGGAGGACGAGCGCTTCGCGGAGCAAGTGATGGCGCGCGTCAAGGAAACCGAAGATGCCGACGGCGGCGCGTTCGAATTCCTCACGGCGACGGTAAACGAATTGATCGCCGACGGAACGTTCGTCCCGCTGCCGGCCGACCTGATCGCCGGCCTCCTGTGGTCGGCGCTGCACGGTATCGCGAGCTTAAAGATCTCGTGCGTGACCTACCCGTTTCCCGGCGACACCGAAGAGCCCGCGCGCGTCATGATGGACGCGCTCGTGCGCGGATTCTCTCGCTAGCTCGCGAGTGCGTGTTGCGCGCGGGCCGGGATCACGAACGAGAATTCGCAGAAGATGCCGGGCTCCGAATCGACTTCGATCTCGCCGCCGCAGTCGTCGACCACGCGCTGCTTCACCACGTTCATGCCCATGCCGCGACCCGCTTCGCGCGCGAGACCTTCGACCGTCGTGAAGCCCGGTAAGAAAATATATCCGGCCACTTCGGAATCGTCGATGCTCAGCGCCTCGACCTGCTGAAGCAGGCCCACTTCGACCGCACGGCTGCGGATCCGCGCGGCGTCGAGACCACGGCCGTCGTCGCGGAACGTGAAGGCAAACGAATCGGGCGACGAGCCGTTCGCGGGATGGATGGCGAGCGTGGCGACGCGCGGTTTCCCGGCGGCTTCGCGCTCCTCGGGCGTTTCGATGCCGTGCGCGATGCTGTTGCGCACGAGTTGAACGAGCACGTCCTTCACCACGAGACGTCGGTCCGGCGGAAGCCCGCGCGAATCGAAGCCCGCGGCATCGATGCGGACCATCTTCCCCAGATGTCGCGCGAGCGTCGTCGCGAGTTCGCCGATGCTCGAGACGAGATCGTCGCTTTCGTCGTCGGCGCCGCGCGCGGCCCGAGCGATCTCTTCCAACTGACCGCGCAGCAACTGAAGTTCTTCGAGTTCCGCCCAGAAGCCGGAGATCGCCGAAGCGATCGCGACGATGTCGCTGCCGCCGAGAACGCCGCGCTGACGCGATTCCGCGATCCGCGATTCGAGCGCTTTCGCTTTCGCTTCGAAACGCTCGAGGTGCAGCACCGATGCGTTCGCCGTTACGGTGCGCGCGCGTTGCAACAGTCCCCCGAGGCTCTGCCGGACGGCCTCCGCAGGCGGGGGCTTCGCGGAGGAAATGTCGAGCGTATCGAGCGCGTCGTCGATGTACGCGTACTGCTCTTTCGCGAGCGCCACGAAGCGGTCGAGCTCGCTCTGCGAGACGTGCAGCATGCCCATGAGCATATCGAAGTGGGTGGCTTTCCTACGCTCGGCGTGACGCATGCGCTGCTCGCGGAGCGTCCGCTCCGTAACGTCGACGAGGTTCACGATGAGCCGCGAAACCACGTCGTCTTTGACGATGCGGCTGAAACGGAACGTCACGTAGCGACGCGAGGTGAGGCCGTGATTGTTCCGCACGCCGATCGCGATGCCGTCGAGCGGATTCGCGTCCGAAAGCGTGCCCTCGTCCTGAGCGGGATCGAACCACAGCTTGAGGTAATCGCGTGCGACGTCGAAGACGGGCTCGGAAACGCTACGCTTGAGAACCTCGAGGAAATTCTGGCCGCCGAGAACCTCTTGCTGCAGCACGCGCTCGAGAACGCTACAGTAACGCAGGTCGATCGTATAATTCGCGTCGATGAACGCGAAGTACGGCCGCACGGCGGCGAGGGTGGCGCTCATCTTCTCCGACGACGCCGCGAGCTCGCGCCCCATCTGTTCGAGTTCGTCGCCACGCTCTTCAAGTGCGTTGTTATGGCGCGTGAGCTGCCGCGCTTGATCTTCGAGTTCGTGGACGCGAGCTTCGAGCCCGACGATCGTATCGGTCGACACGTCGAGGGCGGCGGACGCACGCCGACGCGTCAGCCGCGCGTTCGCAAACGAGCACGCGATGGCGATCAGAATGCCGACCGCACCGCCGGTAAGGCTCGCATAGCTCGGCAAGACGCCGAGCAGAACGCGGCTGCCGCCGTACCAGAAAATTCCGAGGGCCACGAGTACGATAACCGCGCCAACGCCGAAGCCCGCCCGATACAGCAAGTTCGGCCGGACATGGATGACGCTCGGGGAAACCGCTCCTTGGCCCATTTCCTATGCTATCGGCCACTTGGGGTGCGGTTTTCACCTTTCCGGCCATTTTTCCAGAGACCCAGGGCACAAATCTTAGAGAAGCGTTTCGCGCGTGGTTGGAATGGGAATCGCGGAGCCGTGGTCGAGTTTCGGGCGCAGTTTCGCGGTACGCCATCTTCGGTTCGCGAAGCTCGCTGGGCGATCGTCGACTACGCGCGAGCCTGCGGGTTTACGGCCGACGAATCGTTCGAAATCGCCCTCGGCGCGGGCGAGGCGCTCGCGAACGCGGTGGAGCACGGCTGCCAAAACGTCGGCTCGATGTCGGTCGTCTGCACCTTCGAAGCCGACCTCCTGACGATCGACATCACCGACTCCGGCGCCGGCTTCGACCACGACTCGTTCGCCCACAAAGAACGCGACCCAAACGGCCTCCGAGGCTTCGGCCTCCACATCATGCGAGCGGTCATGGACGACATCACCTACACCGCCAACGGCCAAAGCATCCGCCTAACAAAACGCCGCGCCTAGCAAACGCTAATCCCACCCAACAAGCCGACGCGCCAGCGGAGCCCGCGAGTGCGGGCTCGGGGGGGAACGGGGGGCCTCGCCGCCCCGTTTTAAAACTCGCAGCCCGGGAAAGGAGCAGCATGGACACGCTTGTCGTATGCCGCTGCCGCCATGATATCGTTGCCCATGAGGGCGGTCGGTGCGCGACGCCTGGGTGCGGGTGCCGTAATTCGCGCTCGGCGATCCTCGATGACGAGATCGATCGCCTGAAGCTCGAACACAGCATGAAAACGGCGGTCAGCTAGCCGCCCCCGAGTTTCGCTGCCCGCTTAGTTAAACGGCAGCCCCACGTAATTTTCGGCCAGCGTCGTGGATGCGGCGCGCGACGACGTGACGTAGTCGAGTTCCGCCAACTGCACGCGATGCTCGAAGGGTCCCGTGCCGTCGAAGCGGTGGAGCATCGACGTCATCCACCATGAGAAGCGCTGCGTCTTCCAGATGCGGTTGAGGCACACGTCCGAGTACGACTCGAGACCGGCACGATCGCCGTTGCCGTAAAATCGCGCGAACGCGTCCGCGAGGATGCGAACGTCGGCGATCGCGAGGTTCATGCCCTTCGCGCCGGTCGGCGGCACGATATGCGCGGAGTCGCCCGCGAGGAAGAGCGTTCCGAAGCGCATCGGCTCCACGACGAAGCTGCGCATCGCGGTCACGCCCTTCTGTATGATGGGCCCCGGCACGAGATCGGGCGTGTCTTCGCCCGCGAGGCGCGCCGCGATCTCCGACCAGATGCGGTCGTCGGACCACTCGTCGATGTTCTCCTCGGGATCGCACTGCAGGTACATGCGCGTGATCGTGGGCGAACGCAAGCTGATCAGCGTGAAGCCGCGCTCGTGATTCGCGTAGATCAATTCTTCTTGCACGGGCTTCGATTCGGCGAGGATGCCGAGCCACGCGAACGGATACACGCGATCGTAGAACGAGAGAACGCCGTCGGGGATTGCCGGCCGGCAGATGCCGTGAAAGCCGTCGCAGCCCGCGATGAAGTCGCACGCGAGTTCGGCCGCTTCGCCGTTCGCGTCGCGATAGCGGATGACGGGACGATCCGATTCGAGATCGTGGACGCTCGTCTCGGACACGTCGAAGAGAATCTGCGCGCCGTCGCGCACGCGCGCCGCGATGAGATCTTTCACGACTTCGTGCTGGCCGTACACCATCACGCCCTTGCCGGTCAGCTCGTGGAAATCGATTCGCCGGCTTCGGCCGCCGAAACGGAGGTCGATCCCCTCGTGCACGAGCCCCTGGCGATCCATGCGTTCGCCGACGCCCGTGTCGCGCAAGAGATCGACGGTGCCCTGTTCGAGCACGCCCGCGCGGATGCGCTGTTCCACATAGTCGCGGCTCCGCGACTCGAGTATCACCGACTCGATGCCCTGCAGATGCAAGAGATGGGAGAGCATGAGCCCCGCGGGGCCGGCACCGATGATTCCGACTTGGGTTCGCATTATATCCTCGAGACGACTTGGGCGTTCAAAACGTTCTCCGCGCGGCGCAGCACGCGATCGACCACGGCCTCCGATTCGCCGACGTACGCGCTCGGGTCGAGCAGCGCCGCGAGGCGTGCGGCATCGAAAACGTTGCCGACGACCGGGTCGGCGGCGAGCACCGACGCGAGATTTCCACCGCCGGCGAGCACGATCGCGCACGCGCGCTCGACCGCGTGATGCGCCTCCGCCTTACCGATGCGTTCGGCGAGCGCCATGGCCACCGCTTCCGAGACGATGAGGCCGTGCGTCAGATCGACGTTGGCACGCATGCGCTTCACGTCGACGGTCATGCCTTCGGCGATCGCGCGGGCCTGCGAGAACGCGGCCGACGCGAGCACGAAGATCTGCGGGAGCGCGATCTCTTCGCTCTGCCACGGGCCCGTCGACCGTTCGTGGTCGCCGACCATCGCCTCGAGCACGAGCGGGACGAGCGTGCGCACGCCGCGCGCGGCCGCGATCACGTACTCGCTCGCGATCGGGTTGCGCTTCTGCGGCATCGTACTCGACCCGCCGCGCCCGGGCGCGTGCGGCTCGAAGACCTCGCCGACTTCCGTCTGCATCAACAGCACGACGTCGGCCGCAAACTTCGCCGCGCTCCCGCACGCGATCGCGCACGCGGTCGCGCTCGCGGCGAGTCGCGAGCGGTCGGAATGCCACGGCGCCTCGGGCGCGGCCAGGCCGAGTTCCTCGGCGAGCGCGAGCGTCACCGCGCGGCCCCGGTCGCCGAGCGATGCGAGCGTCCCGACGGCGCCGCCGAACTGCACGACGAGCGCCGCCTCGCGTGCGGCTCGCAGCGCGACGAGCGCCTCGCAGAGCGGCGCGAGCCACACGGCACACTTATAGCCGAACGTCATCGGCAACGCGTGCTGCAAGTGCGTGCGACCGGCCATCACGTCGGCGCGGTGCCGCTCGGCGCGCTCGGCGAGCGCGCGCACCAGGCCCTCGAGGTCCGCCTCGAGCAGCGCGAACGCATCGCGCAATTGCAGCACGAGGGACGTGTCCATCACGTCCTGCGTCGTCGCGCCCCAATGCACGTACGCGCCGGCCTCGGGGCCCGCGAGGCGCACGAGTTCCTTCGTGAGCGGCACGACGGGATAGCCCACGTTCTCCGTGCCGCGGACGATCGCGGTCCGATCGAGCGCGTCGACCTGTGCGGCCGCGGCGATCGCGTTCGCCGCGTTCACCGGCACGATCCCGAGCGCCGCTTGAACGCGCGCGAGCGCTACCTCGAAATCGAGCATCGCGCGTAAGCGACGCTCCTCCGAGAACACGGCGCGCATGTCGAGCGTCCCGTAGAGGCGCCCGAACAGTGCTGCCTCAGACGTCAAGAAAGGCGGTTTCGTTCGCGCCCTGCAGCACGACGTTGAAACGGTACGTCCGCTCACCGCCAGCCGCGCTCGGCGCCTCGAGCGACGCGACGAGCGACGCACGGACCGTCTCGTCGCCGATCGAACGCAGCAGCGGATCGCGTTCGTTCTCGCGCTCGTGGTCCGCGAAGTAAATGCGCGTGACGAGCCGCTTCAAGAGCCCGCGCGCGAAGATCGAAAGGTTCGCGTGCGGCGCTTGCGGCGCGCCCGTCGCATCGGGAACGACGCCGGGCAGCACGGTGACGAACGCGAAGCGCCCGTCGTCGTCCGTGCACGCGCGGCCGAAGCCGCGAAAGTTCGGGTCGAGCGGTTTGTCTTGCGTGTCCTCGTCGTGCGCGTATTTTCCGGCGGCGTTCGCCTGCCAGATCTCGAGCATCGCATCGGGCACGGGTGCGCCGTCGCCGTCGAGCACGCGACCGACGATGCGGATGCGCTCGCCGAGCGGTCCGTCGGCTGCGAGATCGCTCCACGTCGGATGGTCGAGTGCGTACTTGAAGAACGGGCCGACCGTTTGCGAAGCCGAGGTCGCGCTCACGTGCGATTCTCCAGCGGCGTGGATTTGGGCCCGCGCAACACGATATCGAAACGATAGCCGAGCGCGTACTCCGACTCGCTGAGGTCGGGGTCGTAGCGCGAGATCAGGCGTTCGCGCGCGCCCGCATCGGGAATGCTGTTGTAGATCGGATCGAGCGCGAGCAGCGGATCGCCGGGAAAATACATCTGCGTGATCAACCGCGATGCGAAGCCCGCGCCGAAAACCGAGAAATGAATGTGCGCCGGGCGCCACGCATTGTGCGAATTGCGCCACGGGTACGCGCCCGGTTTGATCGTGAGAAAACGGAACGCCCCGTCGTTATCCGTGATCGCATGGCCCGCGCCGCGGAAGTTCGGATCGAGCGGCGCGTCGTGCTGATCGCGTTCGTGCGTGTAGCGTCCCGCGGAGTTCGCCTGCCAAAGTTCGAGCAACGTGCCGCGCACCGGCCGCCCGTCGCCGTCGAGCACGCGACCTTCGAGAATGATGCGCTCGCCGAGCGGTTCGCCTTTGCCTTGGTGCGTGAGATCGCTCGCGCTCGGCTCGCTCCAGTTGGCGCCGAACGACGGCCCCGTGATCTCCGAGAGCGAATGCGCGACGTGCAGCAGCGGGCGCTTCGGCGCGCGCTTGATCGTGCTCGTGTACGCCGGAAAATCGTACGGCGGTTGGTTCCCGACGGGTTCCGTTTCGTAGGGGCGGACGGATGCGATCATGACTCGTGAACCTCGTCGTCTCGTGCGAGCTCGGCATATGCTTCGCTCGCGTGATGGAATGCGGAATTGGCGGCCGGGATGCCGGCGTACACGGACGTATGCATGAGGATCTCGGCGACTTCGGCTTGCGTCACGCCCGTTTGTTCCGTCGCGCGCACGTGCAGGCGAAGTTCGTCGTAGCGGCCGAGCGCTGCGAGTACCGCGATCGTCAACATGCTGCGCGTCTTGCGATCGAGACCCGGGCGCGACCACACGCTGCCCCACGCGGTCTCCGTGATGAAGCGCTGAAAATCGGTCGTGAACGCATTCTTCGCCGCTTCGGATCGGTCGACGTGTGCGTCGCCGAGCACCGCGCGCCGAACGCGCATCCCCGCCTCGTACGTCTCATCGGCCATCGCGTGCTACGGCGTTCCGAGCGCGGGCACGCGCGCTTCCAAGAACGGAATCGCCGCATCGACGAACGCCGCAGGTCGTTCTGCCGGTACGATGTGTGCGGCGCCGTCGATCACGACGCACGTTGCGCCGCGAATCGCATCGCGCAACGCATACGCGTCGCCGGGCGGCGTCACCAAATCCTGGGCGCCCGCGATCGCGAGCGTCGGGCACGCGATGCGCGCGTCGTCCGCAGCGAGGTCCGCATCGCGAATCGCCGCGCACGCCGCCACGTAGCCCTCCACGGGCGTACGCGAGAGCATCGTCGCGTAGCCGCGAATCAACTCCGGCCGGTCGCGGTGCGTTTCGGGCGTAAACCAACGCGCGAGCACGCCGTCCACGAGCGCCGACATTCCGCCCGCATGCGCGGCGGCGATGCGGTCGTTCCACACACTTTCGCTACCGATACGATTTGCCGTCGCCGTGAGCACTAGCGATTCTACGCGCGTGGGATATTCGGCGGCGAGGCGCTGCCCGATCATCCCGCCGATCGAAAGCCCGATGTAATGCACGCGCGGGATGTCGAGCGCATCGAGGAGTGCCACGACGTCGCTCGCAAGTGCCGCCATGTCGGTCCTCGCGCCGGCCTCGGTGAGACCGTGGCCGCGCATGTCGAAGCGAAGCACGCGAAAGCGCTCGACGAAGGACGCATAGACGGCGTCCCACACGTGCACGTTCGTTCCGAGCGAATTCCCGAACGCGACCACGGGCGCGCCCGCGGGCCCCGCTACATCGTAATACACGTTGCCGAATCCGGCGCGAACGAACGACACGATTCTGACTTCCACCCCTAAAAGCGTCGCCCTCGTCGACGAAGGTCAGATCTCGCCGGGCTCCCGCGGCTGCGCGACGCGGCCGAGATACTCGAACTCGCCGTTCGGACGCCGCCGCGCGAGGTCGCCCGTACGGAAGAATCGAGCGGGACCGTCCGGCGTCGCGCGACGCACGAAGCGCTCTTGCGTGAGCTCGGGCTCGCCGAGGTATCCGGCAGCGACGCCCGCGCCTCGAATCCAAACTTCACCCGCGGTGCCCGGGGGAACGGCGGAGCCGGCCTCATCGTAGAGCACGATCTCTTGGTGAGCGAGCGGGAAACCGAGCGGCGACGCGAGCTCGCCCGCGAGCTCGGGCTCCTCGAGCAGCTTGAACGTGGAGAAGATCGTCGCTTCGGTGACGCCGTACATGTTCGCGAACCGCGGCCGCGCGCCGGAATGCGTCGCCCGGAAGCGGCGCAGCACGATGCGGTCGATCGGTTCGCCCGTTAGGACGACCCATTGGAGCGCCGGCCACGCGCGGGAGCCCTTGGCCTGCGCGACCGCGAGGTTGCGAAAGATCGATGGCGGCACGATCAGGACACCGATGCGCGCGCTCTCGAGCATCTCGGCTCCCATCGTCGCATTCTCTGCGACTGCAGGCGGAACGATCACGCCCGTACCGCCCGACGTGAGGCACGCGGCCAGTTCCCACAGCGCCACATCCGAGCGCAGCGAGTGGAAGAACGCCCATCGTTCGTCGCCGCCGAACGCAAAGAGGCTCCGGGTCGCACCGAGCAGCGCGAGCACGTCCCCATGCGAGATCGAGACGAGCGGTGCGTTCGCGCCGACCACCGCGACGACGTAGGCGGCATCGTCCGATTCGAGGGGTGGCAACGCCGGCGTGGGCCCGTCCGGACGCGCGCCCGGATCGACGACACGCAACCCGTCACCGAGCACGCCGGCGGACGCCGGGCGGCCGACGCATGCCGTGCAGCCGGTGGTCGCAAGGACGCGCTGGGTGCGCTCGATGTTCTCGTTCGGATCGATCGGTACGCAGGCCGCGCCCGCGAGCATGATGGCGATGGCGGCAACGACCGCGTCGATCGAGCGATCGAGGAGCAGCGCGACGTGCGACCCGCGGCGGACGCCCTCGCCGGCAAGCACGTTCGCGAGCCGCACGATCTCGGTTTCGAGTTCACCGTAAGAAAGCGCTCGCTCGGAATCCTCGAGTGCCCGCGCCTCGGGGTCGGTGCGAGCCCGGGCGAGAATGGCTCCGCAGATCGACTCGGTCTTGAGCATGCTGCTGCGCGCTCCGCCCGCTGAAGAGCCGCCGCGAAAGAGGCGGCGTTCGCCGGGCGCCGTGTGCGTCTCATCGCCCACGCTACACGACCGCGATTTCGCCTTCCGCAACGCGAACGAGGTTCCGGCCGCCTCGCTTCGCACGATACAGTGCCGCGTCGGCGGCTGCGAAGAGATCGTGCGGGATCAGTGCGTCCTCCGGATACATGGCGACGCCGATGCTCGCCGTAATCGAGATCGGCGTTTCGATACCGTCGACGTCGAACGCTTGCGCTTCGACGCGCGCGCGCAGCCGCTCCGCGAACGCGACCGCGGAGTCGCGATCGGCGTCGTGCATCAGGAGCGCGAATTCTTCGCCGCCCGTCCGCGCCGCAACGTCGTCGCGCCGAGCGACCTCCGTGATGATCCCCGCAAAACGTTTGATCACGCTATCGCCCACGAGGTGTCCGAACGTATCGTTGACCGCCTTGAAATGATCGATGTCGATCGCGAGCAACACGAGCGACTGGCCGCGACCACGTGCCGCTTCCATCGAGCTCGCAACGACGCGATCGAACGCGCCCGCGTTCGTAAGACCCGTCCGCTCGTCCGTGCGAGCGCGGTGCTCGAGTTCCGGCAGTCCGAGGAGGCTGTACGCGACGCCGAGCGGCGCGAGTGCGAAGAGCGACACCCAGATATTATGCGCCCATACGTACGCGAAGGGAATACCGATGAGAAAGAGCGCGAACTGCGAGAGAAACACGCGCGCCGGCACGCGCACCGCCGAAAGCGGACGAGAGGTCGCGAGCGTGATGAGCGTGCACGTCTGCGTGTTGTCGAGGATCTTCCATACGAGCGCCGCGAGGAACAGCGTCAACGCACTCGAGGCCGAGACCCACGACCCGTGTTCCAGACTCGTGACGGGCCGCAGCATACGCAGTACGGTTTCGGCCGCGGCGCCCGCGACGATCTGCGTGCAGATGTTGAAGATGCGTACGTACCACTTCGTTGGATTGATGCGCCGCGACGCTTCCGAGACGAACGTGAAGATCTCGGAAAGCGCGATTCCGATCGCGAAGCCGCGCCAATCGAGCACGAGCAACATCGCGAAACCGATCGGCATCGCGAGCGACGCATACTCCGCGACGCCGTCGACGGCTTGATACGTGCCGAAATTTCCCGCGACCGCCATCATAAGGGCGAGTGCGACGATCGCTAGGACCGGTTCGGGACTCGGCCAGAACGCGCCGTCGTGAAGGCCGACCGTGCAGAGGAACGCCACGAAAATCGTCGCGACGAGGAATACCCTCGCCGGAGCGGTGCGTAACGTCGCCGCTTCCTTGGGAGGTTCGAATCGCTCCCGAACTTTCTTGGCACCCGCTTGCGACGACATCCTATCCTACCGTTTCGGACGTTTGCTTACTCGGTCGGAGACGCGCTGCGATGTGTGACCTACATCGCTAGACCTCTCCTCTTTGCAGAAACGCGACGAACTCGATCGCGAGTGGCGAGAGGGTGCGCGTGCGAACGGTGACGATCGAGAACTTTCGTGCGAGATTGGCGTCGCGAATCGCGACCGCGCGCACGAGTCCCGCCGCGACGTCGCGCTCGACCGTGAGGTGCGAGAGGATCGCGATGCCGAGGCCCGCTTCGACGGCGCGCGCGACGCCTTCGTTGCTCGACATCTCGAGCGCGACGTCGACATCGATGCCCGCTCGCACGAGAACGTCCTCGGCGAGCATGCGCGTGCCCGAGCCTGCTTCGCGCACGACGAACCGTTCGCCGCGTAGGTCCGCGAGCGCGATGTTTCGCCGATTCGAGAATCGGTGGCCGCGAGCCGGTACGATCAAACGCATCCGATCGTTCGCATACGGCACGAACGTGAGATCGTCGTCTTCGATGTAGCCCTCGACGAGGCCGACCGCGATACGTCGCGCTCTTAGCGCGGCACACGTCTCCGTCGTATTCGCGACGGAGAGGCGCAATTCGACACCCGGCACGCATCGCGCGAACGCCGCAAGTTGTTTCGGAAGCGCGTACGTACCGATCGTCACGCTCGCTCCGATCGCGAGCGTTCCCGCGCGTGCCGCCGCGAATTCGCGCATCTCGCGTTCGAGCGACTCCGTCGCATCGAGGATCTCGGCCGAACGTTCGGCGAGAAACGCGCCCGCGTCGGTGAGCACCGGACGGCGGCCGACGAGATCGAAAAGCGGCGTTTCGAAATGATCTTGCAGCGCGCGCATCTGTTGCGTGACGGCCGACTGCGTGAGATAGAGTTCTTCGGCAGTGCGCGTGAAGCTTCCGAGCCGCGCGAGCCGCCGAAAGGTTTGCAACTGAACGAGCGTCAGAGCCACGAAACCAGATCATAAGCTGAAATAATGATATTTCCCATTAAATCTTGTTGGACTTATGAAATGGAACGCCCTATCATAGACGTATGGAACAGATCCTTCGGCCCGGAATCCGCGAGACCGGCACGCGCTACGCTCGGCACGCGGAAGCGTCCGTCGGGCCGGCATGGTTCACGAGCGTCATGGGCACGGGGATTCTCGCCATCTGCGCGTTCATCTCGCCGCTCCAAATGCCGCCGCTCCGCACCGCCGGGGTCGCACTTTTCTGCATCGACGTGGTCCTCTTCGCGATCTTTAGCGCGCTGCTCGCGGAGCGGCTCGTTCGCCGTCCGGCCACGCTCCGCCAAAGCCTGAGCGATGTCGCGATGGCGCAAGCGTGGGGAGCGCCGCCGATGGCATGCTTCACCGTTGCCGTCGGGTTCTTGCGGATCGGGACGACGTTTCTCGATCCGGCGACGTGCGTCGCGGTCGCGCAGATGCTGTGGATCGTGGGCGCACTTGGGAGCGTCGCGAGCGCGTTCGTCGTCCCGTTCCTGATGTTCACGACGCACGAACTCTCCCTCGAGAACACCTACGGGAGCTGGCTTCTTCCCGTGGTGCCGCCGATCGTCGCGTCGGTCCCGGCCGCGCTCCTGTTGCACACGTGGCCGCTCGCAGTCCAAGGATCGATGCTCGCCGTCGCCTACGCCCTGCTCGGCATCGGCGTGCTCCTCGCGGCGATCCTCATCGTGATCTTCTACAGTCGCCTGCTCTACGGCAAGGTGCCGGCGCCGGCGTTCGTGCCGACGATGTGGCTCGTACTCGGGCCACTGGGGCAATCGATCGCCGGCTTCATCGCCCTCGGCACCGTGGCGAGCGCCGCGTGGCCCGCGCTCGGCCACGGCCTCTTCATCGCGGGGCTCGCGTACGGGGTGGTCGTCTGGGGCTTCGGCACGTACTGGTTCGCGATGGCGGGCGCCGTCACGCTGCGAGCGATCGCGCGTGCGATGCCCTTCACCCTCGGCTGGTGGGCGTTCACGTTCCCGGTCGGGACGATGACGGCCGGCACGTACGCACTCTACGGCATAACGCGCGCGCCGATCTTCCTCGGGTTCGGCGCGCTCTATCTGGCGTTGCTCGCGATCTTCTGGACGATCGTCGTGGCGCACTCGCTCCGCCACGCCCGAACGTCACTCGTCGCGGCCGCGGCAGCGGCCTGACGGGAATCGACCCGTCTTAGAACGCACGAACGGATCATGGCTGCAAAACGAAAGATCGCCCCGCCCAAACCCCGTCTGGACCTGCCCTGGTCGCAGCTGACGAAAGCGCAACAGAACAAACTCTATACGAAGGCGCTCCACGCGTACGCGACGGGCAACGGCCCGAATCCGAGCACGAGCACCGAGTACGCGCGCAAACAGATCGCGGCGGAAGCGAAAGCCTAAGAAGAGAGTGCGAGCGGCAGCTGGGGCTCGAGCGGAACCGCCGACGTCCAGGGCGAGGTCGCGAGCCACGAGACGAGATCGTCTGCGGGCAGCGGGCGCGTGAAGTAGTATCCTTGTGCCACATCGCAGCCGAGCTCGACGATCGTCGCGAGCGCGCTTTCGGTTTCGACACCCTCCGCCACGACGCGTAACCCGAGCACGTGACCGAGACCGCTGATCCAGCGAACGATCTCGGCGTCTTTCTTCTCCGCCTGCATCTTCATCACGAAACTGCGGTCGATCTTGATCTCGTCGACGGGAAGTTGCGCGAGATACGCGAGGCTCGAGTAGCCCGTGCCGAAGTCGTCGACGGAAATCATCACGCCGAGCGCGTGCACTTTCGCGAGAATGTGCCGTGTGATGTCCATGTTCTCCATCAACGCGGTCTCCGTGATCTCGAGCGTCAAGCGGTCCGCCGCGACGCGGTGCTTTGCGAGGAGGCGTTCGACGACGCGCGGCAGTGCCGAATCGCGCAGCGAATGTGCGGAGAGGTTGACCGCGATCCGCAAATCAAGCCCTTCGCGCGTCCATTCGGCGACGGTGCGTAGCGCACGGTCGAGAACCCAGCGCGTCATCGGCAAGATCAAGCCCGTCTCTTCGGCGATCGGGATGAAGCGATCGGGTGCGAGGCGCCCCATCGTCGCGTGATTCCAGCGCACGAGCGCTTCGACTTCCGTCACGCGACGCGATGCGAGATCGACGGTCGGCTGATAGTGCAAGACCAACTCGTCGTTGGCGATCGCCTTGCGGAGCGCGTGCTCCATCATCGCGCGCGGTTCGCTCTCCACGTCGGCGAAGACTTCGTAGACGGCATAACCGATCCCGGCGCGCTTCGCGACGTACATCGCGACGTCGGCGTGCCGCAAGAGCGTCGTCGCATCGAGTGCGTGATCGGGATAGAGCGCGATGCCGATCGCGGCGCTCATTTCGAGCGACGTCGTTTCGACTTCGAACGGAACCTTGAGCGCCTCGCCGATCGCGGCCGCGACCGCCTCGGCCTCGGCCTGCGACGCGCCCGGCATGACCACGGCGAACTCGTCGCCACCGAGACGCGCCGAGAAATAGCGCTCGTCGACGGTCGCGCGGAGGCGATCGCTCATCTCCACCAGCAGCGCGTCGCCCACTTCGTGGCCGAGCGTGTCGTTCACGAGCTTGAAGCGATTGAGATCGAGTACCGCAAGCGCGAGGGGAACGCGCTCGCCACCCGTATCCTCGAGCTCGCTCGCGAGGCGTCCGCTGAACGCGGCGCGATTGGGGAGGCCCGTGAGAAAATCGTGGAACGCTTGGTAGCGGAGCGCCTCTTCGGCGCGGCGACGCTCCGTGATATCCGTGCCCACGGCGATGACGCCCGCGCGGCCGTCGACGGCGCTCCCCGCCGTCCAATGCATTTCGACGACCGCACCGCCGACGTTCGCGATCGCGACGAACTCTTCACCGGCGAACGCGCGCCGTGCCTGATCGATCCACTCGGGAACGTCGGCGAAAACCTCTTCGAACGGTTGGCCGACCGCATCGTCGGCGAAGGCGGCGAGGCGCCCGAGATCGCGGCCCTCCGCCATCTTCACGATGCCCTTGTCGTTGAGCGCGAACAGGATGACGGGCGAACTCTCGATGACCGCCTGCAAGCGATCGCGGGTCGCTTTGAGCGCCGAGCGATTCTCGCCGAGGCGGCGATCGACGGCGGCGATCGCGAGTGCCAGCGCGAGGACCACGATCGTCGCGAGCGAGATCGCGCCGCTTCCGAGCGCGGAGGCATCGACGGCGATGCCGTCGACCGCCGGATACGGCGCGGGATAGAACGTCGCGGCCGCCATGCCCGCCTCGTGCATCACGCCGACCGAAATACCGAACACGGCCGCCGCTGCGAGGCGGCGCCACTCGTTGCGGTTCACCTCGGTCGCGCGCGGATCGAAGATCAACTGAAGCGCGAAGAGCGACGACACGACGGCGATGAAGCCGCAGAGTAAGACGAGGCTCACGTCCCACTCGGGCCTCGCCGCCGTGCGCATCGCGAGCATACCGATGTACTCCATGCTCGCGATCTCGAGCCCGATCGCGAAACCGCCGGCAAGCCACACGCCCTTGCCGAACGGTCGCGTGATCGTATAGAGCGCCACGGCCGAGAGTACGATCGCGACGAAGAGCGCGAAGAGCACGGTCGAGACGTCGTAGTAGATCGGCACCGGCAAACTGAACGCGAGCATGCCCGTGAAGTGCATGGACCAGATGCCGGTGCCGAGCGCGGTCGCCGCGCCCACGAGCCACACGCCCCGCGCGCGCCCGCGGCTCTGCGTGACGCGCTCGCCGAGACGCAGCGCCACGTACGCGACGAAGCCCGCGCTAACGATCGAGATGGCGAGGAGCCACGGATCCTGCGAGACGGGATACGACTCGATTGTCATCAGCACTCGGCCACCGCCTTGTTCAGCTCTGAAGCTTCAATCGGCGTGGTCGCCTTGTTTACCAAGGCTTTACGGGAGAATGTGAAGTCGTCCCATCTTATTAGTTCTTACCTGTCCGCAGCGAAGGCGGAAGGGGGTCCCACGCTCCCATCACGTGATGCGCGTCACTCGGCCTGTGCGGAAATTGTCCCTTCAGAGTGCGCCGAGCTCACACACGCGTATCGATCGACCGACAAGAATCTTACAAACTCTTAACGAACGACGCCGTACTGGGCTCCTCGCGGGGGTATGACCGATTCTCGATTCCGGGTTTATGCCACATGGCATGTGCTTTCTGTGGCAGCCGAACGTCCTCGCGCTGCACGTCATCTCCGATGCACTGATCGCGATCGCGTATTTCTCGATCCCCGCCGTGCTGCTCTACTTGGTCCGGCGCCGCCAAGACCTCCCGTTCAATTTCGCCTTCGTCATGTTCGCCGCGTTCATCATCTCGTGCGGCACGACGCACGTACTCTCGATCGTCGTCATCTGGCATCCCATCTATTGGGTCGAGGGCTGGGTCAAGGCGATCACCGCGGTCACCTCGATCGCGACCGCCGTCATGCTCCTGCCGCTGCTGCCGAAGGCCCTCGCGCTGCGTAGCCCGGGCGACCTCGACAAACTCAACAAGCAACTTCAGAGAACGCTGAACGAACGCGAATCGCTCCTCCATCAATTCGAACGCGAGCACTTCATCGCAACGGAATATCAGAACGCATCGCTGCCGCATATCCCGCGGCGATTCGGTCCGCTCGATATCGATGCGATCTATAGTCCGGGCGTCGGCGAGCTCGAGGTCGGTGGCGATTGGTACGACGCGTTTCCGCTCGGCGACGGCCGTTTCGTCGTGTCGATCGGCGACGTTGCGGGCAAGGGTCTCTCCGCGTCGATCGTGATGGCGAAGGTACGCCAATCGATCCGCACGGTGGCGCACGTGATCAGCGAACCGGCCGGCATTCTCTCCGCCGTCGATCGCACGCTGCGCTCCGAGTATCCCGACCAGATCGTCACGGCGTTCGTCGGCATCATCGACAACGTCGAGGAAACGCTCGCCTACGCATCGGCCGGCCACCCCGGGCCGCTCTTGCGCACGGAAAACGGCCAGATCGCCGAGCTTAGCGTCGGCACGCTTCCGCTCGGCCTCCGGTTGCGCGACGAAGAGAATTCCTCGCACGTGGTTCCGCTCGAACCCGGTTCGCTTCTCGTCATGTACACGGACGGCGTCACCGAAGCATCGCGCGATATCGCCGCCGGCGAACGGCGTTTGCGCGAAGCGCTCGAGAGCGCGCAAGCGGCGCGCGCGACGTATCCGGCTCGCGCGATACGCGATGCGACGATGACGGACGCCGGTCACGACGACGTTGCGATCCTCACCGTGCGCGTCAATCATCCCGAAGAGCTCGCGAACCGCTCCGAACGCTGGAAATTCATGTCGGATGATGCGGCTCAGGCACAACGCGTGCAGCGCGGTGTCGTCGCGAATCTCGCGCGCGCCGGTGCGACGCCCGACTACATCGCGACCGCGCAGATCATTTTAAGCGAACTGCTCGGCAACATCGTTCGACACGCCCCCGGCGTCGTCGAAGTCGTGCTCGATCAACAAGTCGATCGTCCCGTCCTCCACGTGCTCGATCGCGGCCGCGGCTTTCGTTTCTTAGCGCGCCTGCCGAGCGATCTTCTCGCGGAATCGGGCCGCGGGCTCTTCTTGGTCGATGCGCTCGCCGAAGAATTTCACATCGTCCACCGGCTCGACGGCGGCAGCCACGCGATCGTGGTGCTGCGCCCCGTGGAAGTGGAAGCGCGCCCCACAGCGGAAGCGGCGATTCGGGACTAGCGTCCGGACTTCGCTCGCCGCGCGTCGTGATCGCATTGCGATGCGACGAGATCGCGAACGTGCGCGTCGATCCAGTCGACCGCCGCGGCCATGTGCGCGGCGACGCCCGTGCCGAGCGGCGTTAGCGAGTATTCGACCCGAGGCGGCACGACCGCATAGCTTCGGCGCTCGAGCAGACCGTCGCGCTCGAGCTCGCGCAACGTCTGCGAGAGCATCTTTTCCGACACGCCCTGGATACGCGTTCGCAGTTCCGAGAAGCGTAGCGTGCCCCCCGAGGCGAGCCCCGCGAGAACGAGGCTGCCCCAACGTCCCGTGACGTGACTCAAAATCGTTCGCCCGGGGCACGCTTCGTTGAAGCAATTCCCTCGAGCCGGCGGTTCGGCGTTCGGTGCGGTCTGCATATCCTCAAGCTAACTTTTTGGTAAGTACTATCTTTTCGATAGTTTACCGTGCTAGGCTCGGCAGGTCAAGTTTCTTCCCGCCTTTGGAGCAGCCCACTATGTCAGAACAACAGAAAATCGCCGTGGTCACCGGAACGAGCACCGGCTTCGGATATCAGATCGCCGAGAAGCTCGCGCACGACGGCGTGCGGGTCTTCGGAACGATGCGAGACGTCGCCGGACGCAACGCGGACGCAAAACGATCGCTCGAGGCGATCGGCGTCACGGTCGTGGAGCTCGACGTCACGGACGAAGCGTCGGTCGACCGGGGTGCGGCCGCGATCCTCAGCGCGGCGGGGCACGTGGATATCCTGATCAACAATGCCGGCAACTCGTATGCGGGCCTCACCGAAACGTTTACTCCCGAAGCGCTCGAACGTCAGTACGCGACGAACGTGATCGGCCCCATGCGCGTGAGCCGCGCGTTCTTGCCGGGCATGCGTGCGCGCAAGAGCGGCCTCGTGCTCTTCATCAGTTCGGTCGTCGGACGCGTCGTCATCCCGTTCATGGGCGTCTACGCGTCATCGAAGTGGGCGCTCGAGGCGCTTGCCGAGACCCTTTCGTACGAGTTGCGACCGTTCGCGGTCGACGTTGCGATCGTGCAGCCCGGCGCGTACGCAACGAACATCGCGAATTCGCGCGTGACGAGTGACGACCCCGAACGCGTCGCGGCATACGGCGTTACGGCGAACATCGGCGCCGTCGTCGGCAACGCGATGGCGTCGAGCGCGCGCGATGCGAGCGAAGTCGGCGATGCGATTCTCGCGCTCGTGCGGTTACCCGTAGGCGCGCGTCCGCTTCGCACGGCGGTACCGGCGGCGTCGCCGTCTGCATCGGTGAACGATGCAAGCGCGCCGATTCAACGCGCACTCATCGAGTCGTTCGGTCTCTCAGCTCTGCTACCCAAGGTACACGCCACGGCATAGCCGATAACCGACGGAAGCAACGGTTGCTCGGCGCTCGGCGGTATGCTACTTTTAGTGCCCGCCCACTCCGTGCTCGTCGAGGTCTTCTCCATGCAAAGATCACCGATGCCGTTCTTTCTCGCGGTCGCGTGTCTCGTACTGACACCCGTCGTCGCGCGCGCCGCGATCGTAACGATCGATGGCGCGCCCGTCACGGGCGTCATCGTTCACGAGGGCCACATCCTCGTGCCGTTCCGGGTCCCGATGGAATCGCTCGGCGCCACCGTCGACTGGTCGGACGCGACGCAGACCGGCACCGCCTCGATGTCGGGCACGGAGCTCGTCCGCGCGACCGTCGGTCAGGAAACCGCGTACATCGATAGCAATCCGAAGACGCTCACGGTCGCACCGGTGCTCGTCAGTGGCCTCGAGTACGTTCCGGTCGAAATGCTTCCGGAAATCTCGAATGCGAAATTAGATCTTTCCGCGGACGGCACGACGGCCACGGTCACCGGTTTCGATCTCGCCGGCGTGCACGCGGCCGGTGGTGGCGGCGGCGTGGATCCGCAAGGCAAGCTGCTTTACCTGTGGGTGTGGCTGCTCCCGATCAGCGCGGTTCTCTGCGCGATCGTCTTCACGGCGACTGGCGGCCTGCGAACGGCCACGGCAAAGTAGAGCGCTCGGAACGAGACGTTAGGCCGCGGGCGAGAGCTCTGCGAAATCCTTCGCGTGGGCGAGGCTGCGCTTCGTCACGTACTCGCCTTCGGCCGTCTTTCCGAACCAACGCGTCCCACGCTCGTGAACCACACCGGTGCGCGTGTTGACCCACACGATCGTTTCTTGCGCGTCGTCGAGCGCCGGCGGAACGGGGGGCTCCGCGATGCGGGCCTGGGCGACGGCGAATTCGGGCAACGGCGGGCTCGACATTCCCGCAACGGACGGTACCGACATCGGCGTCGGCATATCCATCGGAAAATACGACGCGGAGGAACGCACGTAGGGCTCCGGCTGCTGCGAACGTGGAGCGGAGCGCCCGAAGATCACGAAGCCGAGCACGGCCGTCATGAAGACGGCGCGCAAGACGCTCTCCGAATCGAACTGCGCGATATCGAACGTCGGCTTGATGCCCGCGAACTCGAGGTTCTGCGGCTGGGCCGTCGTCGAGTAACCCGTCTGCGTATCGTCGGCCGCGAGGGCGTATTCGGCCCCGAAAAACGGAGCGGCAAAGAGCGTGATGCCGAAAAGCGCCGAGATCGCCAAGCGCAGCATGTTCGTACCTCGGGAAGCGCCATGAGAGATATGGCGGTATCTCCGTCATCGGATTCCCAGACCGTCACATTTAGCGTTCCAGCCTACATTTTCGCCCGAAGCGGACGAAAACGGCCTGTCGGCAGCGTCGACGGCGCCCGGTTAGCGCTCCGCGAGGACGGCGAAGCGCGATCCGCCCATCTCCGGAATCGTCGCGACCACCTTGAAGCCGTGGGGTAGCACGAGCGCGTCGGTCGCGAGGAGCGTGCCGGGGCGAGCGCAGCGCGGATCGGTCACGTCTTGGATGCGCTCGATGGGCACGCCCGCGAGATAGTAACGCATGTACGTGTCCGTGCCGTACCACGCCTGACGCACCGAGAAGCACAAACGCTCCTCACCCGGTGCGTTCGCGCGGATCGCGCCGAAGAGTTGGCGCGTGCCCGAATCCCACGCGTTGGGATTCACGTAGGGAAAGCGCGCGAAATAATAGTGCATGAAGAGCGACACCGATACCGCGAGGGTCGCGACGAACGCCGCGCGCAACGCGAAGGACGCACGATCGCTCCACGCGCGCGGTAGACGCCCGGCGAGTCCGAACAGCGCCACGAGCCCGAACGCCGCGAACACGCAGAATACCGGTGCCCCCGCAAGCGTACGCGGAGCGTTCGGAACGCCTTCGTTCGTGAGCGACCCGCCGAGCGGATACACGAGCACCCACCAAAAGAGCCACGCGAGCGCCCACGGCGGCCGCACGAAACGCCAGGCCACGAAGGCGCCGGCGATCGCGAAGACGACGACCCACCAGTAGAACGCGCCGAAGCCGCTCAGATAGCGCCACGTGGAACCCGAAATCGGGTCGCCCGTCGTCACGAGATACGACCAGTGGAAGTGCGCGAAATAGTTCGACACGAACTGACGCAGCGCGTCGATCGTGAACCCGTTGCCGAACGTCGCGATGCGCTCGGTCCGTGCGTAGGTGTCGCGATTCGCGAACCACATCCAGAGCGCCGGTTCCGCAAGTGCGGCCCACATCGCGAGCGCGCAGGTAAGCTCGAATAGTGCGCGCGGCGAACGAAGCCGCTTCCAATTCGCCACGACGATCGGCACCGCGAGCACGACCGCGTAGAACCAGCCCGCCATATACGTATAGCAGGTGCACGCGAGCAAGATTGCGGCGAGCCCGAGGCCACGAAACGATGCGCGATCGCCGGGTCGCGCACGCACGAACGCGCGCACCAACACGTAGAGGCCGCCGAGAAGAAACGGAAGCTCCGATGCGGGCTCCCACGCCACGCGCGAAAAGTGGATGAGGATCGGCTGCGTTGCGACGAGCAACGCCGTCACGATCGCGACGTCGCGCCGGCGCGTCAATTCGAATGCGATCGCGTACATGAGCGCGATGCACGAGGTCCCGAAGAGCACCGCCGGCAGCCGAAGCCCGAACGGCCCCGCGCCGAAAAAGAGGCTCGTGATATATTCGGCGAGCGCGTACATCGGCGGATTCCGCGTGAACGCCGACCAGAGGAACGGGAGCAAACTTCCATCGACGTCGCGCCCGGTCGTCGCGATCGCGTGGGCCGAGTTGTAGAGGTCGAGTTCGTCGACGATCAGTTCCGTTGGGTTTCCCGCGACGTCGTAGATGCGCAGCGCGAAGCCGACGAGCACCACGAGGGCGAGCGGCAACGCCGCGACGAGCCACGTCGGAAACGCCCAGCTCGCCGCCGACGTCGTCACGTCCGCGCGGCGCCGTTCGCTCGAAACGAGCTCCGTCATCGTATCGGTCCCATGCCTTTGCTTTTCGGTCAAAATCTCCGCGACCCGATGAGGCCCACCTTCAAACTCCCGAATAGCCACGATATCGCCCGGAATCTAACCGTGATAGCCTATCGTGATGAGCGTAGCGCCTCCCTATCGCCGCCGCGGCTTCCTCGCCTCCCTCGGCGCCGCCACGCTCGCGCCGCTGGCGCTCGGTGCGGCACCCGCCGAATATCCGGTGCGGCAGTCGCCGTATTCCGTATCCCACGCGCTGATTCTCATCGGCGGCGGCGCCCGCGGCGCCTACGAAGCCGGATTGATCGCGGGACTCGCCGAGCGCGGCAATATCGCGGACGGGGAGATCCTCGCGCCGTATGGGATGGTCTGCGGCACGTCGGTCGGCGCGATCAATGCGTGGTTCGTGGCGACCGGACAATATGCGGAACTCCGGCGCGCGTGGCATACGCTCGCCGCCGCCGATATCATCCGCCTCAAATCGAAATATATCACGCTCGATCGCCCGCATCGCTTCATCGGCGAACGCATTCGCGCGGCGCTGCGGCTCGCGGTCGGGATGTTCAAAAACGAAACCGGTATCGCTCGAACCCAACCCGTGCTCGACTGGATGACGCAGCACATCGACCCGAGCCGGCCGCTTCTCATGCCGATGGTCTGGGCCGTTACGAACCTGACGACGCAGTCGCCGGAATATTTCTACCGCCTGCCACCGTCGTTCGATCCGACGATGTCGGCGGAAATGCATCGCGTGTTGCGTTTCACGCTCGGCGACACGGCCGTCATCCGCGAGGCACCGGACGAGATCTTCTTGCGCACGCTGCTCGCGTCGGCCGCAATACCGGTCGTCTTCGATCCGGTACCGCTGACGATGGCCGACGGTACCCAAGGCGACTACGTCGACGGCGGCGTCGCGAGCAACGCATCGGTTGCGATCGCGCGATCCGTCGCGAGAAACATCCACGTGGTCCTCGTCGACCCCGTGAGCCAACGCGAAACGTACAAAGACATCATCGACATCGTGATGGGAAGCTACGATACGATGCAGCGCAAGATTCTCGAGGGCGATATGCGTTCCGTCTACGTCGAGTCGCTGAGCAAGCGCGCGCGCAACAAGCTCGCGCCGGACGCGAGGGCCGAGCTGCAGAGCGGCTCGACGGACCTCCAAACGTTTTTCCACGACCTCCCCGTGGTCGATCTCGCGTACATTCGCCCGCGCGAACCGCTCCCGGCCGACCTCTCCGCGTTCGAGGACCAAGCGAAGCTCGACGCAACCTTCGCCACGGGCGAAGCCGACAGCGCGCGCGGCTTCACGCCGTACGGCTGGGAGACGTTCCGGCTCTAGACCGCGAAGCGGCTAGCATCCGCGACGTCTTTTTCGCTTTCTTACGGCTCGGTCTCACATCGTTCGGCGGCCCCGTCGCGCACATCGGGTATTTTCGCGACGAGTTCGTCGGCCGGAGGCGATGGCTCGACGAGGAACGCTTTGCATCGATCGTCGCGCTCTGCCAATTCTTACCGGGTCCCGCGAGTAGCCAAGTCGGGATCACGATCGGCTACGAGTGCGCGGGCGTCCTCGGCGCGATCGCGGCGTGGTGCGGGTTCACGTTGCCGTCCGCAATCGCGCTCGTCGCGTTCGCATTCGGCGTGCACGATCTCACGCCGGGGCGCACCGCTCCTTGGATTCACGGGCTTCTGATCGCCGCGGTTGCCGTGGTGGCGCTCGCCGTCGCGAGCATGGCGGCGACGCTCGCTCCGGACGCTCGGCGTCGCACGCTCGCGATCGGCGTCGCGTCCGTCGCGCTGCTCGCCCCGCCGAGCGGCTACGTGCAACTCGGGCTCGTCGTCGCGGGTGCGATCGTCGGACGTTTCTTTTTGGGCGACGTTCGGCGCGATGCATCGGCGCGAGCGCACGACGCGCCGTCCCTCGAGAAGCCGGTCCGCGGCATCGATACACGCGTCGCGCTCGCGAGCGGAATCACGTTTGCGATCCTCATCGTCGGGCTACCGATCGCGGAGCGATTCGTGAACGTCGGTCCGTTCGTTGCATTCGCACGGTTCTTCGAGGTCGGCGGCCTCGTGTTCGGGGGCGGCCACGTCGTGTTGCCGCTGTTGCAGGCACAGGTCGTGACGCCGGGCTGGGTGCCGGATGCGAATTTCTTGGCGGGCTACGGTGCGGCACAAGCGGTCCCGGGCCCGCTCTTTACGTTCGCCGCGTATCTCGGCGCGGCGATGCAACGCGGCCCCGTCCATGGGATCGGCGGCGCGGCAATTTGCCTCGCTGCCATCTTCTTGCCCTCGTTTCTCATGCTGGCAGCCGTGTTGCCGTTTTGGGATCGCATACGCCGGAATGCGGCTGCGGGAGCGGCGCTCCTCGGCGTCAACGCCGCGGTCGTCGGCCTGTTGCTCGCGGCGCTCTATTCGCCCGTATGGGTGACCGCCGTACGAAGCACGGGCGACGTCGCGCTCGTTCTCGCCGCGCTCCTCGCGCTTGCGGTGTGGCGAGCACCGCCGTGGACGGTCGTGCTCGGATGCGCGGTCGTGACCGGGACTTTCGCGCACTAGCCGGGACCGCGCGAAGCACGACTCGAACGGCTTTCGACCGCTCCGAATCACCGAGGTCCGCGATGCGTTGCTTTACCGCCGTAATTCTTTCCGTTCTGCTCGTTTCGTCTCTCGGCTCCCACGAGCGCGCGACCGCGGCGACGCCAACTGGCAACGTGCAGCTTTGCAATAACTTTCCGCATACGGTTCTCTTCGCGCTCGGGTGGTCCGAAAATCGCATGGCATACTCGCGTGGATGGTGGACCGTCCCGACCAATCGCTGCATCAACGCGCGCGTACCCGCGAACGTATTCTACTGGCACGCGATTTCCGTGAAATATCAGGTGGCGAACGGCGATACCGACTACACCATGTGGAACGGCAAGGCGCATCAGTTCTGTACGTCGACGAACGATTTCTATTTCGATCACGCCGACGGACCGTGTGGGAAGAATGCGCGGAGCGGATTCAACGCGAGCTTCACGCGTACGGACGGCGTGCCCGTCTACGAAACGGTGACGATCGGGCAAAGCGGTTCGTCGTCGCAATCGGTCGCGGCGGGCCACACGCAGGAGCTCACGGCGCCGTAGCTCGCTACGGCCGGTAACCGAGTCCCGCGGCGAGATAGTGCGCCTTCGACGATGCGACCGAATTGAACGCCGTGCCCACGCCCACATCGAACACCAGCTTCTTCGCGACCATCCGCTTCACGCTCGCGTCGGTGAACGCTTGCGCGCGCGCCCGCTCCGTCACGGTTCGCGCTCCGACGTCCGTCGAAAATACGGTCGTACCGCCGAGCGCGAGGTCGGCGCCGAGCGCATCGGCCGGGAAGATCTGACCGATGCCGACGCTACGCGACGTCGCCGCCTCCGTGACGCCGCGCAGCGTAAGACCCGGCGTCACCTCATACGCGCCGACGATGTCGAAGACGTACTTCGCTTGCTGCTCCTTCGGCGCGTAGAGCGACGCGGGTGGCGCGACCGCGAAGCTCGCCGTTAACGCGAAGCGCTGCATCTGCGCGAAAAGATAGCGCGCGCCGTAACTCGCGTGGCTCCGCGGAAATAATCCCACGCCATGGAGCCCCGACTCGGCAATCTGCGACGGTGCGTCGAGCACGAGATCGACACGCCGAAACACGCCGGCTTGCACCTGGAAAAGCGGGAACGCGGCGAGTGCGGTGCCGCCCACCTTCGATGCATTCTGGTAGTAGAGAGCCTCGAAGAGAAATGCGCCCGGTGCGAGCGTGCACGGTGAGGGAATGTAACTCGAACCTTGCGCGACGTTCGTAAGCTTGAGCTCGGAACACAGATCGTTCGGGTCCTGCGCGTGCGCCGGCGCGAAGCACGCGACAAAAAGTGCGGCTACAAACGCCGCAAACGCCGGGAACCTCATGCTTACTCGGTTTCGCCACTCGTGGTAGTAGGTCCCAGCTAAAAAGAAACGGGGTGGCGATCGCGTCGCCACCCCGTTTCCACCAGGTTCATGGGTCGTCGTTAGAGAGCCGTGGCTAGTGCCTCACCCTTCGGTGTGCCGATACCGGCGGCTTGATTGTACTCGCTCGCATTACACGTGTAGGCGATGTTGTTGCCGGACGTGCAAGGCGTGAAGTAGTCGCTATATCCCGTCGACGAGAACAGGCTATAGATCGTCGGGTTGAGCCATCCGAGCTTGGATCCGTGGAGTTCGTCCGTTTCGATGAACAGCGCCACCGAAGCGGGTGAGGACCACGAGGTTCCGAGGTACTCGGCAAACGCGCCGCCCGTGTAGACCGCAACCGGGTCGAACGGGAGCGAGATGTCGGGCTGGTTACGACCCGACGTGATCACGCCCGCGATGCCGCTCTGCCAACTCGGCAACGCGACCGTCGTCGAGACGCCACCACCGCCGTAGCACGTGTCGTTCACGCCACCGTTGCAGCTCGTATCGCCTGCGGTAACGGTTTGGAGAACGCCCGAGGTGTTGTAGGTGAAGTTCACGCCGCCGATCGACGTGAAGTACGGGTCGCCCGCCGGTGCGCTCACACCGATCGAGTTGTCGCTCCCGCACTCGTCGCTTCCGGTGTCGCCCGCCGATGCCGAGAACTCGACACCTTCGGCCGCACCCTGTTCGGCGATTGCGTTCGTACCCGATTCGAACGACGGATCGCTCGATTCGCATCCGCCGAACGACGAGTTCACCGCACTCGCCTTGCCGTCGCTAAGGACTTTGTTATAGCCGTCTTCGATGGCTTGATCCGTTAGCGATCCGATATCGTAGACGATGATGTTCGCGCCCGGCGCGAGTCCCGAGATCGTCTGCACGTCGAGATCGGTTTCCGGATCGTCGCCCGTGCCGCCACCGTCGACGGCTTCGTTCGTGATCGTACCGGTCTGCGTCACGCCGGCCGCCGACAGATACTTCGCAACGTAGCTGGTGTTCACCGCATCGTCGATGATGATCGCCGCGGTGTAGCCGGCGCCGTTACAACCGTGTTGGACCGGAAAGTCGAACGGCTTCGCGACGCCCGTGGCGAGCGTGCCCGAGGAGTTGCTGAGCGGACCGTTGTCCGCAGCGGCGCCATTACAACCGCTGCTCGGCGTGCTCGTGGGAACCGGGGTTGCCGTGGGCGTCGCGGTCGGTGCCGGCGTTGCCGTCGGAGTCGAGGTCGGATGCGCCGTCGGCGTTGCCGTCGGGCTCGCGGTCGGATGCGCCGTCGGCGTGGCCGTCGGTGCCGG
>Ga0116228_10000139_pt1 | contig 47454 bp, 42 predicted proteins | sample S1TSphfallax_2_FD_89694 | JGI IMG/M metagenome (GOLD analysis project Ga0116228, IMG submission 89694) | Host-associated microbial communities from peat moss isolated from Minnesota, USA - S1T2_Fc - Sphagnum fallax MG | ecosystem: Host-associated > Plants > Peat moss > Unclassified | place...
CGTAGGTGATCGCGAAAGGCATTGAGCTGTCCTACCAGGCAGGGCGCCGGCAGTCCCGCCAGAACCGCCGTGCCGAGGTGGCCAAGCCCCCGGCAACGCCACAACCTGCACGAACCCCGCCCGTGTGACCATCAGCGCCGCGACTGTGTGGTACGTCGCGGTTCGCGGCGCGCGCGGTGGCTGTCGCAGCGTACACGGCTTCAGATTTTGCAGAATGCGGCGATACCAGGTACAACTCGCGTATGCCTCCACTCGGTTCAGGGGCGGTTGCGAGCCGCCCTTTTAATGTGGTCCGACTGGGGGAACTGCTTGCTCGCAATCATCGGCACCGTTGTCGTTCTGGCATGCGTAGTGGGAGGCTATCTGGCAACCGGCAGCAGTCTGCTGTTGCTGTGGCATCCGCTTGAAGTTCTCATCATTCTTGGCGCTGCGCTCGGCGCATTTTTGATCAGCAGTCCCCTCAAGGTCGTGAAGGACGCATTCAGTGGCGCGATCGGGCTGGTCAAGGGCGCGCGATATGGACGTCCGCAATACATCCAGCTTCTGAAGCTCCTCTATGACATCCTGACCGTGATCCGCAAGGATGGCTTGCTGGCCATCGAGAGCCACGTCGAGGAACCCTTGAAGAGCCCTCTCTTCAAGAAGTATCCGGTGGTAATGGCCGATCACCACATGATGGAATTCCTCACGGACTGCCTGCGACTGATGTCGGGCGCAACCCTGGATCCACACGAATTAGAGAGCCTGCTCGAGTACGAACTCGAGACGCATCATCATGAGGCAGTCGAACCGGCACACGCGGTGCAGAAGGTGGCTGATGCGCTTCCCGGGTTCGGCATCGTCGCCGCGGTGCTGGGTATCGTCACCACCATGGCGAGCATTGAAGGAGCAAGCACTGCAGAGATCGGCGAACACGTCGGTGCGGCACTGGTGGGAACCTTCCTGGGCATCATGGTGGCTTATGGATTCGTCGGGCCGATCGCGGCTGCGATGGAGGCGAAGGCGCATGAGGAAGGCAAGGCGTTTGAAGTGGTGAAGATGGCGCTAGTGGCGAGTGTTCGGGGCTATCCTCCTACGATCGCCATTGAGTTCTCGCGCAAACTGCTGTTCAGCTCCGTGCGCCCGAATTTCAAGGATCTCGAAAAGGCGCTTCGGGCCAAGTAAGGCGGCTGAAGGATTCGTCGATCATGAGTGAAGATACCGCGCGCCCGATTATCATCGTCAAGAAAAAGATCAATGCCGCCGGCCATCATGGTGGTGCCTGGAAGGTTGCATACGCGGATTTCGTCACTGCAATGATGGCGTTCTTCATGGTCATGTGGCTGGTCGCGTCGCTCAACAAGGAGCAACGCTCCGCGATGTTCCAGTACTTCAATAACCCGAGCATGGAGCAGGGGCACAGCACCAAAGCCGCTCCAGGCCAGGCGGGTCCCGGGGGCGCCAGCACCAGCGTGATCAAATTGGGTGGCGGACTCGACGCTCCAAAAGCGGTGATCGACACCCATAAACCGTCGCGTCAGCCTGACATCGTCGCCGACCGTCCGACGGCGGCCGAGCGTAAGGAGAAGGAGCGGAAGGAGAAGGAGCAGCTCGAATCGTTGCTGGAGGAGCTAAAAAAGGCCGTTTCGCTGGGCCAGGCCCTGGAGCCCTTCAAGGACCAGCTGTTACTTGACCTGACACCGGAGGGCCTGCGAATCCAGATCGTCGACAAGCAAAACCGTCCGATGTTCGACGCCGGCAGCTCCACCCTCAAAGATTACACGATACAAATTCTCACGGAAGTGGCCAAATATCTGAACGGAGTCCCCAACCGCATCAGTTTGTCAGGTCACACGGACGCCAAACCGTATCCAGGGACCACCCAGCTATATTCGAATTGGGAGCTGTCGGCGGATCGCGCGAACGCGGCACGCCGAGCGCTCATTGCCGGCGGGCTGGACGAACAAAAGATTGCACGCGTCGTGGGCCTCGCGTCCTCGGTATTGTTCGTCAAGGACGAGCCGCTCAATCCAATCAATCGTCGCATCAGCATCATCGTCATGACTCGACGTGCCGAGGATGCCGCGCTGTCGACCGATGCTCCCTTGTCCGGTACCACGGATTCTGGTGAACCAGCGTCCACCGGCGCAATGCCCGCCGCAGACGCGGCGGCGGCGGTCGTTACTGGCGGGCCGACGACGGCCCCAGTCGGACCGGCGGCCGACGGACCGTCACCCGGCATCAAGCCGCTCGTGCCGCGGACATAAACACCGATCTGGCTTCGTTGAGATGTGATGCACATCATTTCAACGGACTGGCCTCCACCTTTGCGAGGACGAAGTCCGCAAGCAGCTGATGCGCATGCGTGGTGAGATGCTCACCTGCCGCAAACACATAGGTTTGCTCCGCATCGGTACTGGCCTGCGTTTCTGGGTAACAATAATCGTGGTCGGGGCTGCCGCATGCATCCTCATGAGCCCCGTGCGCGAAGCCGTGGCTTGCTGCGTGGGCGAGGAGTTGGTTCATGAAGGCTTCCGTGTCGAGCAGCAGCACATGCTGAGGATCCTTCGGCACGCCGGCCAACAGGCGCTGGTTGAATACGGTGACGAGCGTGGTCACGTAGCTTTGCGCCGCCGCAGTTTGAAACCATGGAAATTGGCCCAGATCGAACAAATTGAGCACGACGAGCCGTTTGGCGCCGTGCTCGAGGATGTCCCGGGCGATCGTTGCGGTATCGTCGGCGGCTGTTTCGACGCGGCGTCGGTCGGCGTCCAAGACCTGGGCCGACGGCGGGCGATTCTCGCGCAAGTCCTTGGCCAGCGCGGGCGCGATGTTCAGGTCATAGTTATAGGCGACGTCGTTGGTCCCGACGAACAACGTCACCAACTCGTCAGCGGTGAAGCGCCGATGTTGTTGCAGGAAATGGTTCAGCTGTTGCCGAGCTGAAATGGGCTTCCCCTCTGGATCTTGCGATACAGCGGAATAGGCACTATTCGCCCTGGCGCCGCCTTCGGCATAGTTCAGACCATCGGGACCCCTGTCACCGTGCCGTCCTTGATAGGCGTCTTCGTATCGGTCCAAGTGTTGATTCGGCAACGGTAGCTGGCCGTAATGCAACGCGAGATGCTGTGCGAACGTAAGGCCGGGATTCGTGGTGAAGCGAAACCAGTAGGTTCCCGCATCCGACAGGCTGTCGCCAAAAGACACGACCTGCCGAATCGGCGGTAGCTCCTCGGTCCAGGCGCTTTGGGCATGGATCAATGCGAGACCGAGCAGAGCGATCAACGAGAGCCTTCGGTCTGCCATGGCCGGCGGCTAGATCCTGCTGAGGCCGCGCGCCAAATCGGCGCGCAAATCCTCGACATCCTCCACGCCCACCGACAGACGTATCAAGGAATCGTCAATGCCGCGGGCGCTACGCTCCGAGACGGGAATGGACGCATGCGTCATGATGGCCGGGTGCTCCACCAGGCTTTCGACACCCCCCAGGCTCTCGGCGAGTGCGAACAACTCGAGCGTCTCGAGGAATCGTTTAGCGCCGGCGAGGTCGGTCGCGAGCCGCAGCGAGATCATCCCGCCGAAGCCGTGCATCTGGCGACGGGCCACCGCGTGCTGCGGATGCGACTCGAGGCCGGGATAAAACACTCGCTCCACCCGGGGCTGCGCCTCGAGCCACGTGGCGAGTTCCAAGGCATTGGCGCAATGTCGTTCCATCCGCAGGGCGAGAGTCTTCAAACCCCGCAGCGCCAGAAAGCTGTCGAACGGGCCGGCGATTGCGCCAACGGCGTTTTGCAGGAATCCCAGCCGCTCACGCAGGGCTTGTTGATGGGGTTGGGAACCGACGATCGCGATCCCACCGATCACATCGGAGTGGCCGTTCAGATACTTGGTCGCTGAATGCACGACCACGTCGAAGCCCAGCTCGAGCGGCCGCTGCACCCAGGGACTGGCGAAGGTATTGTCGACGACACTGATGATGTCGCGACCACGGAGTATCTCAGCGATTGCCCGCAGATCTGCCAATTGCAGCAGGGGATTGGTCGGGGTCTCCACCCAGACGATCCGTGTCTCCGGGCGCAGGGCAGCTTCGAGCCGTGCGGGATCGGTGAGATTGACGTAGCTCGTCGTCAGCCCGGCGCTGTGCCGCCGCACCCGCTCGAACAATCGATAGGTGCCTCCATAGAGATCATCGCCGGAGACGACATGAGAACCCGCGGGTGCCAATTCCAGCACCGTGGCGATGGCGGCGAGTCCTGAGGCAAAGGCGAAGGCCTGCGAGCCGCCCTCCAAATCCGCGGCGCAGCGCTCGTAGGCACTGCGCGTCGGATTGTGGGATCGCGCATAGTCATAGCCTTGATTCACACCTGGGCTGCTTTGCACGAACGTGGACGTCGCATAAATCGGCGTCATGATGGCGCCGGTGGATGGATCCGGATGCTGGCCGGCATGGATGGTGCGCGTAGCGAAACCATGCTTGGGCTCTTTGGGGAAAGTGTCGGTCAATTCAGCGATCTCCGCAGATGATTCAATAGGTCGAAGCGGGTAATCAAGCCATGGAAGCCCTGTTCGTCGGCCACCATCGCCGTCAGGCCGCGATCGAGAATGGCGCGCAGCGCAAAAATATCCGCTGCCGGAGGAATGGTTTGCGGTGTCGAGGTCATCGCCGTACGCACCGGCGAGCGGAAGCGCTCAGGATCCGCTTGAACCATCAGCAGCAAATCCGACTCATCGATCACGCCAATCAATTGATTATCCTCGAGCACCGGCAACTGCGAGATATCCGACACCCGCATGCGCTGAAACGCGGTCAGCAGGGTATCGTCGGCCGCCACGCTGACGACGGTGGCATCCTCGGCACGCCGCGAAATCAAATCGCGCAGATCGCCAAAGCGGCGCCGCTCGAGCCAACCCTGGTCGATCAGCCACTGGTCGTTGTAGACCTTGGATAAATACCGGGTTCCGGTATCGCACACGAAGCTGACGACCCGCTTGGGCCGACTCTGCGCCTGACAATACTTCAGGGCGCTCGACAGCAGCGTGCCGGTCGATGAACCACCCATGATGCCTTCACGCCGCAGCAGTTCGCGAGCCATGTTGTAGCTGTCCTGATCTGAAATCGAGTAGGCGGCCCGCACGCCCGAGAGATCGGCGATCGTCGGCAGGAAATCCTCACCGATCCCCTCGACCGCCCAAGATCCCGCTTTACCCAGATGTCCGGAGCGGGTGTATTCCGCGAGGATCGAGCCCACGGGATCGGCCAGCACGAACTCGAGATCTGGCTGAACCTTGCGAAAAAACCGGGTGAGACCGGTCAGCGTTCCGCAAGAGCCTACGCCGACGACGATGGCATCGACGTCATGCCCGGTCTGCGCCCATATCTCGGGTGCCGTACCCGTCTCGTGCGCGAGCGGATTGGCCGGATTATTGAACTGGTCGACGAAGTAGGCCCCTGGGATTTCACGTGCCAGACGCGCCGCGTAGTCCTGGTAGTAGTCCGGATGCCCCTTGCCGACGTCCGAGCGGGTGATGCGCACGTCCGCGCCTAGCGCACGCAGGTGCACGACCTTCTCCGTCGACATCTTGTCCGGCACAGCCAAGACCACTCGATAACCCTTGGCGCCCGCGACCAGCGCGAGTCCCAAGCCCGTATTGCCTGCGGTGCCTTCCACCACCGTGCCGCCCGGCTGCAGTTTTCCCTCACGTTCCGCCGCCTCAATCATCGACACGCCGATGCGGTCCTTGATCGATCCGCCGGGGTTTTGCGATTCCAGCTTTAGGAAGAGAGCGCACGGCCCCGTGTCGAAGCGAGTGATTCGAACCAGGGGTGTATTGCCGATCTGGTCGAGCACAGCTGGACGTATCGTTGACATCTCCTACCCCTTCGCTATGACTGGTTGCGGTGTCGTTTCGGCCCACCGTGTTCATTTTAAGGTGGCGCAGCCGCTTTGTCAGAAATAGCGTGCCCACCGAAGGCGGCAGTTGGCAACTCTTCGCCCGCAAACGCCTCGATCTCGCTTATATTCAGCGGCGAGGCAACATCGACCTGAAGGCAAATTCGTTGGCAATTTCGCTGGCACACGGTTTCAAATGACGCCTGATCTTTGGAAGTCGCTGGGCGGCGGCTTGCTGATCGGCGCGGGCGCGGCGACGCTGTTGCTCTTGAACGGCCGAATCGCCGGTATCAGCGGTATCCTCGACAACGCCATACGCGGAATCGTCGGTGCGCAGGCCTGGCGAATTGCTTTCTTGGTCGGCCTGATCGTGCCGGCCGCCGCCTTCGGTATCGGTGCGATCCATGTTGCGCAAGGGTTGCCGTTGCTCGCCGTCGCGGGTCTGCTGGTGGGCGTCGGTACGCACGTGGGTTCCGGTTGCACCAGCGGCCACGGCGTTTGCGGCATGGCCAATGGGTCGCTGCGCTCACTGCTGGCAACTCTCACCTTCATGACCAGCGCGGGCGTCGTGGTGTTCTTCATGCGCCACGGAGCGATGCTTTGGCATTTCTGACCGCCCTGGCCGCCGGGCTTCTCTTCGGTGCAGGCTTGTTGCTGTCCCGAATGTGCGATCCCGAGCGCGTGCTGGCGTTTCTCGATGTCACCGGACGGTGGAATCCGGCGCTCGCCTTCACGATGGGCGGCGCGGTGCTGGTGGCCATGCCGGCGTTTTATTTCGTTCGTCGGCGCCACGTCGATCTGCTGGGTGTTGCGACGCCGTTGCCCGACCGCTACAAGATTACCGGCCGACTGCTCGGCGGCAGTGCGACCTTCGGCGTCGGCTGGGGATTGAGCGGGATTTGCCCCGGACCGGGTCTGCTACTGCTGACCGGCGGTAGCGTTCAGTCCGATGTGTTCGTCGCCGCTCTCGTCGCCGGATTTTTATTGTCCAGCCGCTTCGAGGGGTCCCGGTGAGCAGCGCCCTCTCGAACATCACCGTGCTCGATCTGTCGCGCATCCTGGCCGGTCCATGGGCGAGTCAGGTGCTTGCCGACCTGGGCGCCGACGTCATCAAAATCGAACGGCCGAAGGGTGGGGATGACACGCGCTCTTGGGGACCTCCCTTCATCCGCGACGCCGTGGATTTCACCACGCCGCAAGGCCGATCCATCGTCGAGCGGTTGGCGGTCGGGGCCGATGTCGTCTTGGAGAATTTCAAAGTGGGCGGTTTGAAGGCCTATGGTCTCGACTATGAATCGCTCAAAATCATCAATCCGCGGCTCATCTACTGTTCGATCACCGGTTTCGGCCAAACGGGGCCTTATTCGGCCCGGCCGGGCTACGATTTCCTGGTTCAAGCCATGGGCGGACTCATGAGCATCACCGGTCGCGGCGCCGACGAAATCGGCGCCGGACCGCAAAAAGTCGGTGTGGCGTTGACCGACATCCTGACCGGACTCTACGCTGCGATCGGCATACTGGCGGCGCTCAAGCATCGCGATCGGACCGGCGTGGGCCAGTACATCGATTTGTCTCTGCTCGATGTGCAGGTCGCCTGTCTCGCCAACCAGGCCATGAACTATTTGGTGAGTGGCAAGGCGCCGGAACGCCTCGGTAATGCCCATCCAAATATCGTCCCTTACCAGGATTTTCCGACCTGCGACGGCTACATGATTATCGCCGTCGGCAACGATGCGCAGTTCGGCCGGTTGTGCGGAGCAATGCAACTTGACGATCTGGCGCACGACGAGCGGTTTGCCACCAATCAGGGGCGCGTGCAAAACCGCAAGGAGCTGGTCGAACGGCTGTCAGCGGCGAGCAAACGTCGAACCACCGCCGAGTGGGTTACCACCCTCGAATGCGCGGCCGTGCCCTGCGGCCCGATCAACGCCATCGACGCCGTATTCGCGGATCCGCAGGTCAAGGCGCGTGCGATGCAAGTCGACATGCCGCATCCCATCAGCGGCCAGGTCTCGCTGGTGGCGAGCCCGCTGCGTCTTTCCGAGACCCCGGTCACCTACCGCTCGGCGCCGCCCACGCTGGGTGCACAAACCCGCGAAGTGCTGGCCGAACGACTCGGCCTGTCCGGCGATGAGATCGATCGCCTCGCGACGGCTGGCATCGTCTGAATGGCGTTGCCTGGATTCGACGGACGGGGACGGCACGTATCCGGTCAATATTCCTGACGCGTCGGCCGATACAGAATCTCGTTGATGTCGATGTCGGCAGGCTGACTGATCGCGAATTCGACCACACGTGCAAACGAATCGGCGGGCACGGCCACCTCCGCATAAAATTTCTTGATGTTGTCGGCAACATCGGTTTCGGTGACACTCTGCGCGAGCTCCGTGTCCACCGCGCCGGGGGAGATAATGGTGGTTCTAATATTGTAGGGCTTCACCTCCTGACGCAGCCCTTCGGAGATCACGCGCACTGCGGTCTTCGTGGCCGAGTAGACGGTGCTGCCGGGCCGGACCTTGTGCCCCGCGACCGAGGAGACATTGATGATGTGTCCGGATTTTTGTTTTTGCATGGTCGGCAGCACTGCAGCGATGCCATACAGCACGCCCTTGATGTTGACATCGATCATCCGGTCCCAGTCATCGGTCTTCAGCCGGTCGAGTGGTGAGAGAGGCATCAGCCCGGCATTATTGATGAGCACATCGATCCGACCATAGGTCTCAAGGGCAGTGGCGGCCAGGCGCTCGACCTCAGCGAATTTCGCCACATCCGTGGGCACGGCCAACGCATGACCACCGCCGGCGATGAGTTCCTGCGCGAGGATCCGTATCCGATCGGACCGCCGAGCGGCCAGCAGGAGGGTCGCACCCAGCGATGCGAGATGTCGCGCGGCCGCTTCTCCGAGACCGCTGCTCGCGCCCGTAATGACGATGATTTTCCCGTCGATGTTCTTGCTCACGTGAAAAATTCCTCAATGACCCCTACATTGATGGCGATGCCACCACAGATCAACCACAGGAACAATAGCGCCGCCAGCGCCAGCGGCCTGACCCCGGCGCTGCGGATGGCCGCTAGTCGAGTCGTCAGGCCGAGTGCCGCCATCGCCGTTGCCAGCAATAGGGTGTCCACACCGATTGCCGCATCGGTCATCGACTTCGGCAACCACGCCAGCGAGTTCAAACCGGCCACTGCCACGAAGCCGAGCGCAAACCATGGAATGACGATGCGGTTGACTTGCGACACGTCCTGCGTGCGCGATAGGTAGCTCGACAACGCGATCAGGAAGGGCGCCAGCAGCATTACGCGTACCATTTTCGTGATGACGGCGGTGGTTGCCGCTGCATCGCTGATCGCATGACCGGCGGCGACCACCTGCGCCACCTCATGGACGGTCGAACCCACGAAAATGCCGTAAGCGGCAGGCGACAGCAGTACCCCTAGGTAGCGCGCGTTCATGTGGTAGAGCACAGGCTCGAGAAACATCGCCAGCGTGCCGAACAGGACCACGGTGGAGACGGCAATCGTCACCTGCTCGGTTCGCCCACGCACCACCGGCTCGACGGCCATCACGGCCGCGGCGCCGCAAATCGCGCTGCCCGCGCCGATCAGCATCGCGGTCGTGCGGTCCAGTCCCAACAGCCGCGTGCCGATCAGCCACGCGAGACCGAAGGTGCTGCATACCATGCTGAGATCGATCACCACGCCGGCCATGCCGACGTGGCCGATATCCTGAAAGGTCAAGCGCAGGCCGTACAAGATGATGCCGAGGCGCAGGAGTTGTTGCTTCGAGATTGCGACGCCCGCAGCGCTGGCGGCGGCGATGTGCGCATGGAACGTGTTGCCGACGATCGTCCCGAGCACGATCGCCAACGTCAGCGCACTGACGCCATTGGCCTGGCACCAGGCGATCTTGCTGAGTTCGATGGCGGTGCAGCCGAGCCCGCCGGCCAATGCCACACCCGGCATGAAGCTGCTTATACGCTGCCAACCGCGTCGGACAGGGGATTTCACTGCGGGCATCGATCGTCCTCGGTGGCTGTATCCGACGATCATGAGGCCTCATGATTAATCTAACAAACAGATAATTTTGATAATATCTACCGATTTAATAGGTAATTTCATGAGCGCTCATCTCACGTTGCGCCAGATGCAGATCTTCCTGGCGATTGCCGATGCCGGCAGCACGACTGCAGCGGCGCGGCGGGTCGCGCTCTCGCAATCGGCAACCAGCGGCGCCTTGAACGAATTGGAAGCGCTTTTGGGTTCGCAGCTCTTCGATCGGATCGGCAAGCGATTGGTGTTGAACGACAGCGGCCGTGCGCTGTTGCCACAGGCTCGAGCCCTGTTGGGCGGCGCGCAGCAAATCGAAAACCAGTTCGGCTTGGGTGCAGCCGCGGGCGGCGGAACCATCTGCAATTCGTTGCGCATCGGCGCGAGCACGACGATCGGCAACTATCTGCTGCCGTCGCTGGCGGCGAGCTATTTACGAGCCGCCCCCGCCGCCGCCATCGATATGACCATCCGCAACACACGCGAAATCGCCGCTACCGTGGCGCGATTGGAGGTCGACTTGGGACTCATCGAGGGCCCCTGCCATGAGCCGGAGGTTCGGGCACGCCCTTGGTTGATGGACGAACTGGTGATTGTCTGTGCGCCGACGCATAGTCTGATCCGTGCCGATCCCGCGGCGAGAGTCAGCCTCGAGGCTCTGCGTTCGCAGCGCTGGCTGTTGCGCGAGGCCGGTTCGGGTACGCGCGAGACGGTCGAGCAGGCCCTCCTACCGCACCTGCATCAATGGGTGCAACCGATGCAGGTCGGCAGCACCGAGGCGATCAAGCAAGCCGCCGCTGCAGGAGTGGGGATCGCCTGTCTCTCATTGTGCGCGGTTCAGGATCTTCTCGACATGCGCAGGCTGGTGGTGGTGAACAGCACGCTGCCCCGTCTTGCGAGGCGTTTCTACCTCATCCATCATCGTCAGAAGCAGTTCTCGACCGACCTGCAGCACTTCCTTTCGCACTGTGAGGGGGTCGGGCGAGAATCGACAGAAGCTTCTGGGCGGCGGCCGGGGCGCGCTCCTTCGCACCATTGATGAAGTAGACAAAAACGTCGCGGTTCTGGGCTGCGATTGCCGATGTCGGCGCGATTCTCGGCAAGTCCGCGGGTTCCTTGCCGCTTGCCCATTCGTGCGCCCGGCGCGCCCAGCGCTCCAGGACATCGAGACCATAGCCCGTCTCGATGGTCGCCACGCTGCGTCTCAAGCGCAGGTAGACGAAGCTCGATGTCAAATCGGCGCAGCTCGGGTAGGTCTCATCATCCTCATGGACCATCGCCACGTCGTGCTCGCGCGCGATGGCGAGCATGTCGGCATTCATGAAGCTCGAATGACGAACCTCGAGGGCGTGCCTCAACGGCAGAGTGCCCGCGGAGGCCGGCAGCAGGCTCAAAAATCGATCCAATTCCTGCGCATCAAACGTCTTTTTCGGCGACAGCTGCCACAAAATGGGTCCAAGCTTCGACTTGAGTTCCGTGATTCCACTCGAGATGAAACGCTCCACCGCCGTTCCCGCGCCAGCAAGGTCCTTGCGCTCGACGATGAACCGAGGCGCTTTGATCGAGAATAGGAATCCATCCGGAGTGGAGTCGTGCCATTTGGCGAACACCGGCGGCTTTTGCAAACGATAAAACGTGCCGTTGACCTCGATAGAAGTGACGTGGCGGCTGGCGTAGTCGAGTTCGCGACTCCGCGGTGTGCCGGGCGGATAAAACGTCACTCTCCACGGGTCATAAGTCCAGCCGCCGATGCCGACACGAATGCGGCCCGGTCGAGTGGCCAAGGAATTGCGCGGCACGTGCCACCGATGACAGCGATTAACGGCCGATGGTACCTTGCAAACATCTGGCTTCGCTCTTTTTGCCGCAATGAGGATCTCACCGTGGAGACCAAACCGCCTCTGCCCCCCTTTTCCGCCGAATCGGCAGCACAGAAAGTGCGGATGGCGGAAGACGCCTGGAATTCGCGCGATCCGGAGCGGGTGGCGCTGGTGTACACGGAGGATACGATCTGGCGTAATCGCGCGGAATTCCCGGTCGGACGGGAGCAAGTCAGGCAGTTCCTGCGGCGTAAATGGGCCAAGGAGTTGGACTATCGGCTCATCAAGGAACTGTGGGGATTTACGGTCAATCGAATCGCCGTACGCTTCGCCTATGAATGGCATGATGATTCGGCGAACTGGTATCGGTCCTATGGCAACGAGAACTGGGAGTTCAACGATCAGGGTTTGATGCTGCGGCGTTTCGCGAGCATCAACGATCTACCGATCGCCGCGAGCGACCGGAAGTTCTTGTGGCCGCTGGGGCGACGTCCCGATGAGCATCCTTCGCTCAGTGACTTGAATTTGTAGTTTGACGATCAGATCTCGCGGCCACGACGACGCGCATCGACGCCGGGGGTTCGTCAAAAGACCGCATGGTCACCGCGCTCCGGCATACCGCCTTCACCGCTCACCAGCCGCGCGTAATAGTCGAACAGCGTCTCATTGCCGGTCGACGGAGTGGCGGCTGCATCGTACGTTCCCGTGCTTGGATCGAGCACGAGCATGGATTCCGTGGCGTAGTAGCGGCCGATGCGCGCCAGTTCAGCCTTGGCGGCTGCTGCGGGTAGCACATGACCCAGAGCGCCGAGCACCGCGATGATGACGTCCAGCATCTTGACCGGAACCCGTCGGAAGCGCGGCGGACGTCCCAGAAGTGCGAACAGCTTTTCGCCCTGTTGACGCGGGGTGATCGCATCACCCGGACCGCCGATGGGCAGCACCCGGTTCCAACGGCTCTCATCGCCCAAGCATCCTGCCAAGTAGTCCGCGAGGTCGGTATCGCTGATGGGCTTGCAGGCGGTCAATTCACCGTCGCCAAAGATCAAGAAGGGTTGACCGCGTTTCACCCGCTCGACCTGTCCGGACAGCGATTTGAAGAAGGCCGTCGGCCGAACGATCGAGTAGGTGAGGCCGGATTCGATCAGCACCTTCTCAAAAGCCAGCTTGGCATGCTGAAAAGCCAGCAGCGGCTTCTGCACACAGATGGCGGACAACAGCACCACCTGGGAAACACCGGCCTGGGCCGCTGCCGCGAGGGCATGCACATGCGCCTGATGATCGATGGCCCAGGCGTCGGCAGGCGAGCCGGTGCGCGAGGCCATGCATGAAACGAGCACGTCGAAACGCTCCTCGCGCAGGCAGTCACGGATCAATGAGACCGGATCGCCGACATTCCCGAACCGTATCGTCGTGCCGGCGAGCAGTTTCTCGATGGCGGGCTGCGCGAGCCGGCCGCCCACGCCGGCGCGTGGACGGACGAAGCATACGACATCATGGCCGTTCCGCTGAAGCGCGCGGGCCGTCGCCTGGCCGATGGTGCCGGTTGCTCCGAGCAATAGAACGCGTCGGGGATTTTTCAACGCGGCGTCTCTCCTTCCGCCCAGGGGTGATAGTGGTTGCAAAACTCGATCCGGTCCGCGAGCGAAGGGTGGCTGGATCGCCACAGGACGTAGAGCGGGCCGGGCGACGGATAGGCCAGGTCATGGCGTACGAATTTCGCGAAGACCATGGCGCAATCGTGATTGTCGTGGGTGAGGTCGAGACCGAAGCGATCGGCTTCGTGTTCCATATGACGCGAGAATGCCAGTGCGGCGGGCTGGAAAAGCAAGGAGATGATGCCGAAGATGACCAGAAACATGGGCAGTGACGCCACGTCGCTGGCATCCCCTACGCCGGTCCGGGATGCAAAACGGCGCAAGGTCCATCGGGCGACCCGGTGCGCCAGCCAAAGCGCGGCCAACAAACCCACGCTGCCGAGAATCAATCCCTGCCACACGTGGCCTAGAACATAGTGACCCATTTCATGACCCACCACCGCGGCAAGCTCGCCAGGGGTGGTCGCCTGGATGGTGGTGTCCCAAAGCACGATTCGTTTGGTGTTGCCGATACCGGTGACATAGGCGTTGAGTTCGTTGGTATCGACGCTCTTGTTCACTTGGAAGATGCTCGCATCGTCGATACCGGCGCGATGGGCCAAGGTGAACACTTCGGCTTCGAGTGCCCGATCCTGCATCGGCCCAAATTCATTGAACAACGGCTCGATCCAGATGGGCTCGATCACGGCGACGGTAAACAGAATGGGCACACCGACGAGCCACGAATAGAACCACCATCGTTCGGGCGCGCGTTTCAGCAGCAAATAGGGAATCCACAGCAGCAAAGCACCGCCGAGGCAGCCAAGGCCGAGGCCGACCGCTTCGTCATGGAGCCATTTGCCGATGTGTTGTGACGACAATCCATAGGCATGCGGCCGCCAAAAATCGGCGTAGTAATCGAGCGGTAAATCGGCGGCGAAGAGCACGACGGTCAGGGCGATGACGTAGATCACCAGCACCGGGTACCAATGACGGCTGAGGCGCCCCGCCCAACGCCGGAGGCACGCCGAGAAACCGGTGAAGAACACGGTCGCAGGCAGCGACAGGCCCCAGAGCGTCGCGACCAGCCACAGGATGTTACCGCTCTCGTAGTAGCGAATGGCCTCGGCCGACGGTACCGGGATGGGAACCGGCGCCTCGAGGCGGTCGATGATCCCTCCCAAAACGAGCAGCACGAGTCGCGTCATGTGGGCTGTCACAGCGTGGTACCCGACGATGATAGCCCGGAACCGCTCTGCGGGATGGGCAAAGCGCGTTGAGCCGGCGCCGGCATTTGGTTTAAGCTGAAAGTTCTATGACCGGCCGACTCAACTACCAGGACCGTGGGTCCTACCACGACCGCATCGTTGCGGGCGCTGAATTCAGCGCGCTGCCGCCGCCGCCCTACCAGGATAGTTTTCCGGTCAAGCTGCCCGACGGTGATTGGGCGGTCCTGCCGTTTCTCGCCCTGCCACCGGATTTCGACACGGCCATCGCCTATCTGTGCATCACCGAGAATTCCTTCGATCTCGAGGATCGATTGAGCACGGCGATGGCTCGTCTGGCGCGGGCGATGCGAGCGGAGGTCGTGGTGGGAATGCCGACCTTGGGGTTGGTGCTCGCGGCTTCGGTGGCGAAGAAGCTGGGTCATGCCTTTTACGCGCCGCTCAGCTACTCGCGGAAGTTCTGGTTCGAGGATGAGCTGTCGGTGCCGGTCAATTCGATCACCACCCCGGTGCAGCCCAAAACGGTGTATATCGATCCCCGGCTCATCGAACGGCTGGAGGGCAAGAGGGTGGTGCTCGTGGAAGATGTGATTTCCACGGGCGGGACGATTGCCGCCGAATTGGCGCTCATGCGAAAAATCGGCGCGCAGGTCACAGGTGTCGTCACGGCCATTCGCGAAACCCGGGTCTGGATCGATAAGTTGGCGGGAATCGATCCGACGTATCCCGCTCTCGTGACATCGCCGATTTGCTGTCCGTTGTTTCGCAAGACCGCTGCCGGATGGGTGCCCGACTGGGACACCCTGCCAGACTGATGGACGGGGTGGATACCACCGTCGTTGCCGATCAGCCGTGGAGCATCGAACAGCATGCCATCGAGCCGATTCCCGCGGTCGATCGTCACGGGTCGCCGGCGGAACTCTTCAAGATGTGGGTGGGTGCGAACGTCAACTATTTGGTGCTCATCACCGGCGCCTTGACCATCACCAACGGCCTGTCGCTGGCGGGCGCCATCTGCGCCATCCTCGTCGGCAATTGCTTCGGCTGCGCGGTCGTCGGGCTGGCAAGCATCATGGGACCGAAAACCGGCACCGCCGGCATCATCGCCTCGCGCACGAGTTTCGGACAATTGGGCGCCGTGCTGCCGATACTCATCAGCACCATGGCGGCCATCGGTTGGTTCTCGATCAATTCCGTGCTGGCACAGGAAAGTCTCGCCAAAGTCTTCACGCTTCTCGGGTTGCCGGCCTCGCCATGGGTGGGCGCCGTCGCCATGTCGCTGGTCTTGGCGGCAGAGATCTTGGTGGCGATCTACGGACATGCGACCATCATCGCCGCCGAGAAACTCATGTCCTTTGCGCTCGTCGTGCTGTTCTTGGGCTTCCTTGCCTTCGTCTTGCCGCAAATCGACTGGCAGGCCATGGCGGCGCTGCGTGCCGCGCAGCCTGCCGGTTTCGCCACCTGGCTGTTGGTGGCGGGCCTCATCTTTTCTTACCCGCTCTCGTGGACGAACTTCGCCTCCGACTACAGCCGCTATCTGCCGGAGTCGACATCCTGGCGGCGCATCGCCATGGCTGCCGGCGGAGGACAATTCGTTGCCCTGGTGTTCTGCGAAACCATCGGTGTGTTGTTCGCCATGGCGCTCAAGGGGTCGCTCACCGACCCGGTGGCTGACCTGCCGCGACTACTGCCGGACTGGTATTTGCTGCCGTTCCTGTTCGCGGTGATCCTGGGCAGCATCGCCACCAACGTGCCGAATGGCTACACGGCGGGACTCGGCTTGTTGGCTCTGCGGCTGCCGCTACGCCGCGTGCCCTCGATGCTGCTGATCGCCGTCGCCACACTGGCCTTTCGAGTCTTTACGCTGATTTACGGGCACGCCCTCGACCTCTACGAACAGTGGCTGACGTATCTCCTGGTCTGGACCGCACCCTGGATCGCCATCGTCATCGTCGATTATTTCATGCGGCAAGGACGCTATTCGGGTCGCGATCTGATGAGCTGGCGCCGCAGTTGCTATTGGTACGCACACGGCGTGCTGTGGGCCGGGGTTGTCGCCTTCGTCGCTGGTTTGGCCGGGAGTCTGCTGTTCAGTAATTCAAGCCTCTATGCCAGTCCCTTGATGACACGGTTCCTGGGCGGCACGGACCTCTCGTTCGAGGCCGGCATGTTGATCGCCGGCACGGTCTATTTCTTGATGGCACGCCCGAGAGTCATCAACGCGAATTCCTCGAACAACAACTGAGCCGCCAGTTGACTGGTGTTCGTCGTCGGGTCGTACTGTGGCGCCACTTCGACCACATCAGCGCCGATGATGTCGAGCCCGCCGAGCGAACGCAGCAGCGCCAGGCCCTCGCGCGCCTCGAGCCCGCCGGCTTCCGGAGTGCCCGTGCCGGGCGCGTATGCCGGATCGAATCCGTCGACATCGACCGAAATGTAGACCGGACCATCGCCGACCACCTCGCGGGCCCGCGCCGCCACGGCATCGAGTCCCATGCGCATGAAGTCCTCCATATAGATGACGGTCATGCCGCTGGCGTGGGAAAACTCCCAAAACATGTTGGACGAGCCGCGAATACCGATCTGGATGGTGCGCTCGGGATCGAGGACACCATCGAGGACGGCCAGGCGAAAGGGACCGCCATGATGAAATTTCGAGCCGTCATAGGCGCCCATGGTGTCGCAATGCGCGTCGATGTGCACCAGCCCCACCGGCGCGTCCTTGCCCAAGGCCTTCAAAATGGGGTAGGTGATCGAGTGATCGCCGCCCACCGACAAGGGACGGATACCTTGCGACTTGAGTGCAAGATAATAGTGTTCGATGTCCTCGAGTGATTGCTCGAGGCTGTAACGGCTGCGAAAGGGCACATCGCCCACGTCCGCGGCACGCGCGGCACTCTTCGGCACACCGCGAAAGGTGGGATGGAAGGGCCCGATCCGTTCGATCTCGCGAATCGCCCGCGGACCGAAGCGGGCACCTGGACGGTTCGACACGCCCAAGTCCATGGGCACACCGACCAGGGCGATATCGAGACCCGCGGACGATTCCGCGGCGGGCAAACCTAGCAAGGTGGGAATGCCGGAGAAAGGCAGTGAGCGCTTCCCATCCGCTGATTGCACTTGACGCGCCGCCTCATTGAGCACGGGATCGTCGCCGTCAAATGCCTGTCGGTCGGTGTAGCGAGCGCGCAGCTTCTCGAGTTTGGATGGATTCACCGATGCAGTATACCGCCCGGAAGCAGGGGTCTCGGAGCTTCGAGGTGATTAGGGGAAACCCTGAATCCCCGCAAAATGAGGACGGTTACATATCTGGATACGGCTGCTTCTCGTTAATTTGTCATCCGCGCCACAGAGTGATGCGCTGCAGTTTTGGACAGGAGCCAAATTCAATGAGTAATTCGATGAACGATGACTATTTTTCCTTCATGTCAGCGAAGGGGGATAAAGTTCAAGTCACGCGGCCGCAGCCCGTGCCCGCCCTTCTCGATGAGACTCTGCCCCGTTCGGTGAAGCCCGAAGATGTCGTCGATTACGTTGAGGAGCCGACGATCGAGGTCACCGAGAGTTTCGTCAGCGATACGACGATCCAGCGTATCTTCAAGCAATTTGCCGCGCCCGATGGGGCGACCGTGGCAATCCCGGATGACGAGGCTGCCACTGGTCGCCGCCAATAGTCGGGTCACTAACTGGTTGATCTACGAATAGGGCGTTCGGCGGCCGTGCCGGCGACGCCCGACTCGCGCACTCCCCGATCCGTCAACCGCTCATCCGCAGGCGGTGCGCGTAAACTTCGTCCCTGCCGTAGTATCAGGAGACGAGAGTGCTGAGTAAGAAAAGAAATCTTGCGCCTTGGCTGATGGCGTTCGCCGCCACCGCGACCGCCGCCGGGGCGGTGGCGGCTGATGCCGGTGGGCTGGCCACCGCGGCGCCGGCTGCCGTTGCGCCGCCCATCGCAGCGCCCGCAGCCGGGGACGCCGCGGGGGTACTGCGTGCGACGCTGGCCAACGGCATGCGGGTCGTCATCATCCCCAACGCGCTCGCACCCGTGGTCACCGTCGAGATGAACTTTCTGGTCGGCGGCAATGAAACGCCGCCCGGTTTTCCCGGCATGGCGCACGCGGAAGAACATATGGCTTTCCGCGGCTGCACCGGCATGAATGCCGATCAGACGGCGGCCATTTATGCGCAGCTCGGCGGCCGCAACAATGCGGATACGCAGCAGAACATCACTCAGTATTTCACCACCGTTCCGGCGGCGGACATCGACGTGGCGCTGCGGGCCCAGGCGGCCTGTCTTTCCGGGATCGACGATTCGGCGCATGAGTGGTCCCAGGAGCGAGGCGCCATCGAACAGGAGGTGGCGCGCGATCTGTCGAATCCGACCTATAAGTTCATCGACCGACTCAACCGGGACATGTTTGCCGGCACCCCTTATGCCCATGATCCGCTTGGCACGAAGAAATCATTCGATGCGACGACGGGCGAGATGCTGAAGGCCTTCTATCGGCAATGGTATGCCCCCAGCAACGCGATTCTGGTGATCGTCGGCGATGTCGAACCCGCCGCCACCATCGCCAAGATCCGCGCCTTGTTCAGCGATATTCCGAATCATCCAGTGCCGGCTCACCCGACGGTGTCACTGCGACCGGTGAAATCGGAGAGCTTTACGCTCGACAGCAATCTCCCCTACGTGCTCGGCTTCATCGCCTATCGATTGCCGGGGACGGATTCGCCGGATTATGCGGCCGTGCAGATTCTCGCCGACGTTCTCGGCAGCCAACGCGCTGATCTGTACGGCATGGTCCCGGCGGGCAAGGCGCTCGCCGCCGAATTCGGTGTGGCGGAGTCCTACCCCAAGGCGACGATCGGTTACGGCGTCGTGGCGCTGCCGGCCGGCGAGGATGCCGGCAACGCCGTCGCCGAGATGCGCGCCATTCTCTCGTCCTATGCCGAGCAGGGCGTACCGGAGGATTTGGTCGCCGCGGCCAAGCGTGGTGAGCTCGCGGGGGCGGAATTCGAACGTAACTCCATCCCTGGACTTGCGAATGTCTGGTCGTCTGCGCTGGCGGCCGAGGGACGCAACTCGCCGGATGAGGATATCGAGGCGATCAAGCGGGTGACGCTCGCCGACGTCAATCGCGTCGCCAAGCAAACCTTGAGCGCCGATAACTCGATCACGGCGATCTTGAAGCCCGTGCCCTCGGGGCAGCCGGTGTCGGCCAAAGGATTTGGCGGCGCGGAAGAAGTGACCTCGGCGCCGACGAAGCCGGTGGCGCTACCCGCATGGGCTGCCGGCGCGTTGGAAAATCTCACGGTGCCAGCGAATTACATCAAGGTATCGGACACCCGACTGCCGAACGGCATTCGCTTGATCGTCAATACCAACCCCATCAGTCCGACCGTCTCGGTGTTCGGCTCGGTGGAGCACAATGGTGATCTGCAAACTCCGCCGGGCAAGGAGGGGGTAGCCGATCTCTTGGCGGGGCTGTTTTCCTACGGAACTCAGACCCTGGACCGGCTGGCGTTTCAAAAGGCGCTGGATGACATTGCGGCAAACGAGAAGGCGGGATACAGTTTTTCGGTCGCAGTTCTCAAGGACAATTTCTCGCGTGGCGTCGAATTGCTGGCGGACAATGAGCTGCATCCGGCGTTGCCGGAAAAGGCCTTCGCCGTGGTGAAGCAGAAGACCGCCCAGTTCGTCGCCGGCAATCTCGACAGTCCCCAATACCGTACTTCCCGTGCCCTCGACGTGGGCTTGTTGCCCGCCGGTGACCCGGACCTGCGTCAGGTGCTGCCGACGACCGTCTCGAACGTCACCCTCGATGATGTGAAAGCCTATTACGCAGCGACGTTTCGTCCCGATTTGACCACCATCGTGGTCACCGGCGACGTCTCGGCGGAGGAGGCTGGGGCGGTGATCGGCAAATGGTTCGGCGATTGGACGGCGGCCGGCGAGAAGCCGAACACCACGCTGCCGCCGGTGCCGGCGAACCAGGCCTCGGCGCAGAATGTCGCCGACCCCCAAGCCATCCAGGATTCCGTGGTGCTCGCCGAGGAATTGCCGCTCAACCGTTTCGATCCCGACTATTACCCGCTGCAGCTCGGCAATCACGTGTTGGGTGGCGGCTTCTATGCCACCCGGCTGTATCACGATCTGCGGCAGGTGGCCGGCTATGTCTACACCGTCGGCCTGTCACTCGATGCGTCGAAAACGCGCGCCACCTTTTCGGTCAACTATGGCTGCAACCCCGAGAACGTGTCCAAGGCGCGGGCGTTGATTCAGCGTGATCTTCAGCAGATGCGCACTCAGGACGTCTCGGCCGATGAGCTGCATCTGGCCAAGGCGCTGCTGCTGCGGCAGATTCCCTTGAGCGAATCGAGTGAGGACGCGGTGGCGAGGGGCCTTTTGGGTCGTGCCGCGGTCGGTCTGCCGCTGGATGAGCCGGTGGTTGCGGCACGCAAATACTATGAGCTCGACGCGGCGCAGGTGAAGGCTGCGTTCGAGAAGTGGATCAGACCGGATGATTTCGTGCAGGTGGTCCGAGGTCCCACACCGCAGTGAGCGCCATCCATCTGCACCGCCGCGCCGCCGGCTATTTTTTGCTGCAGAAGCTGCCGCTCTGGGCGGTCTTCGGTGTCTGGCTCGCCGTGATCATCGGCGTCGGCGAGCCGCTCGCCGGGCGGCTCGAGGGCGCTGCGCGCTGGAACTTCATGAGCCAGATGACGCTGAACGGGACGATCGGTTTCACGCTGCTCATCGGCGGCGTGGCGGTGTTTTGTCGACTCAAGGCGCGCGCCTATCGCGTCGAACTGCGCCAGGAAGGCGTGACGCTCGATTATGGGGTCGTGAACAAATCGCATGAGACTATTTTGTACGCAAAGATCCAGGACATCCGGGTCACTCGGAGCCTGCTCGAGCGGGTGTTGGGGTTGTCGACGCTCATCGTGCAAAACGCGATGGGCATGCCGCAACGCATCCCGGCCCTGGGTGCGGAGACCGCGATGCAGTTGCGCGATTCCATCTTGCGGCAGGTGAGGCATGAAAAAGATAGCCATTGAGACTCGTGATGAAACCTGTCCGGCGTCACTCTTCGATACCCGATTGAAACTCGCTCAGACAGGCTCCTAGGCCTCGAGGGTCTTAGGCCTTGCCCGCCCGGTTACGTGCCTTCGACGATCTTCCCGGGCCGAGGCCGTTGCCGCTGGTGGGCAATCTTCATCAAATGGACGCGGCCCGCATGCATCGCTCCATGGAGCGATGGAGCGTTGAGTTCGGACCGTTATTTCGCTTCCGTGTGGGGCGTCGGGATATCGTCGGGGTGGCCGACCCTGCCGCGATTGCGGCGATTCTCCGCGATCGACCCGATGGGTTTCGGCGTACCGAGTTGCTGGAGGCCGTGTTCGAGGAACTCGGCATCGGCGGGGTGTTCTCGGCCAATGGCACTGCCTGGCTTGCGCAGCGCAGGATGGTGATGTCGGCGTTCGATACGCGCCATGTCAAGAGCTATTTTCCGGCGTTGTCGCGGGTGACCGAGCGCTTATATCGGCGCTGGTGTGAGCATGCGTCGAGCGGCGCCGCCTTCGACCTTCAGGCGGATCTGATGCGGTTCACCGTCGATGTGATTGCGGGCCTCGCTTTCGGCGTCGACTGCAACACCATCGAATCGGCTGGTGAGACCATTCAAACGCATCTGAATCACGTATTCCCCATGCTGAACCGGCGGCTGAGCGCGCCTTTTGCCTATTGGCGCTGGCTGCGGTTGCCGGCCGATCGTGCACTCGACCGGCATTTGGCGGTGGTGCATCGCGAAGTCGCCGGCCTGATCGCGAAGGCACGCGAGCGTCTGGCGCGCGACCCGTCGCTGCGCACGTCACCGGACAATCTCATCGAGGCCATGTTGGTCGAGCGGGAGGCGCCGGGCACGAGCCTCACGGACCGCGACCTGGCGGGTAATGTGCTGACCATGCTGCTCGCGGGCGAAGACACCACGGCCAACACGCTCGCGTGGCTGATTTATCTTGCGAGCAGCCACCCTCCGGTGCTGCGACGGCTCACCGACGAAGCACGCGGAGTGCTCGGACCGGCTCGCTTTGCCGAGCGCCTCGAGATGGTCTCGGCACTCAATTTCACAGCTGCCACGGCACACGAGACCATGCGACTGAAACCGGTGGCGCCGGTGATCGTGCTGCAGGCGAATGAGCCGAAGGTGATCGGCGACGTCGCCATACCGCGCGGTATGATCGTGGCGACACTGATGCGCCGCGGCTCGCTGGATGAACGCAATTTCGAACGGCCGGGATCCTTCGAGCCGGAGCGCTGGTTGGGTCCGACGGGAACGGGTGCGCCGTCGACCAGCCGTGAGCGAATTTCCATGCCCTTCGGTGCCGGCCCGAGGATTTGCCCCGGCCGCAATCTGGCCCTTCTCGAGATCAGCATGTTGACATCGATGTTGGTCCGCAATTTCGACATCATCGATATCCGGACGGCGGATGGCAGCGCAGTCGATGAATGGTTGTCATTCACGATGGCACCGTCGCGACTGCTGGTCAGGCTCGCCCACCGCCACTCAAGTATCGACCCAGCGCGAGAAATGCGGGCATCGTGAGCGGGTCATTGCTGGCACTGGTCGCCACCGGGTGCGATGCGAATCGCGCGATCACCATCTCTGCGCCCGGTGCGACGTACAGTCGCTGCCCATAGATGCCACGGGCTTCGAAGGCGCCATGCGGGTTGTGGGTGACCCACCACATGTCGCGATAAGAGTAGCCATCGAGCAGAGTGTAACCAGCGGCGGCGAACTTGCGGGGATCGCCGCCGCGGCGGATGTCGGCGACCACCGCTGCCGGAATGAGCTGCCGACCCCGGCAGCTGCCTTCACAACGCAGCATCTCGCCGAAACGCGCAAGATCACGCAGGGATGCGGCGAGGCCGGCCCCGCCCATGGCCATGCCGACGGAGTCGACACTGAGGTAGGCATCTTCGTCGCAACCCAGCTGTGACCAAAGCCTTTCCGACAGCATTTGGGCGAGCGGTATGCCGCTTGCCCGATGCATCAGCCAACAGAGCACCTCGGTGTTGACGGTCTTGTAGGCGAAGGCCTGGCCGTGTTCGTTCTGTTTGCGCAACGTTCGCAGATACGCCGGGTAATTGTCGGGTCCCGTGTAGTCTGCGGGTCTCGGCCGCACGCCACCGGCGCGCATGTAATCCCAGAATTCGGTCGAGGGGTCCGAGTACTCCTCCGAGTAATCGATGCCCACCTCCATATCGAGCACCTGTCGCAGTGTTGCATCCGCATAAGCGGTGCCGTTCATCTCAGGCAGGTAGTGGGGTACGGTTTGGTGCTCGGCGAGCAGGCCCTCGTGAATCAGCGTCGCGGCCAACGTCGCGGCATAGGACTTCGTGATCGAAAAGCAGGCATGTTGCAACTCCGGTCGCAGAGCGCCGCGATAGCATTCGTAGACCAGACGCCCGCGATGCAGGACCGCAATCCCATCGGTATATGTCTCGGCGAGGCTGTCGGACCAGCTGCATTGCGAGCCATGCTGCGTTGCGAATGACATTGCATCGATGGCGGTCGCGTCGGCCTCGCCGGGGGTTCCCAAATCCGAACGCGGGCCGGAGCCGCGCCAGACGTTGACGGTGGGCAACAGTTCGCGCATGTGCGACAGTGACCAGCGATGGCGCGGGAAGCTCAAGTACTGGTCGTCGGCAAAGCGAATCAATTTATCGTCCGGCGGCGGACTGCCGCGCATCCAGCCAACCGCCTCGGGATCGGATGCGCCGTCGTCTGGATAGTCGATGCCGTCAAATTGCCGTTGGCTCATGGGCTAAGCTCCTTAGGGCGGACTCTTGAGATACTTGGCAAACCAGGCGATGTAGCGATCGGCCCGATCCTTGATGAAACTCGGCCGCGTGAAGACATGAAATTCCCCCGGATAGACGACCAGTTCGGAGGGTATGCCGAGCGTGCGCAACGCCATGTACATCTGTTCGCCGCCGGTGATCGGCACATTGAAATCCTTCTCTCCGCCCAGAAACAGCGTCGGCGTGTGAATGCGATCGGCATGAAAGAAGGGATAGGACAGTTCCAGCCAGCGGGCCGTGGCCTTCCACGGCGGCCCGATCTCGGCATCGTACTGCAGGATGTACTCGTCGTGGCCGTACATGGCGATCTGGTCGGCGCTGCCGGCACCGCTGATCGCCGCCTTGAAGCGCGCATCGCTCGCAATCGTGTAATCGGTGAGTATGCCGCCATAGCTCCAGCCGCCGATGCCGAGCTTGGCGGGATCGGCGATGCCGGCGGCGGTGGCGTAATCGACGGCGGCCAGCAGATCCGCGACCTCTTTGTGACCCCAGTCGGCCAAGATGCTTTGTTGAAATTGCCGTCCGCGGCCGCTGCTGCCGCGGTAATTCACCGCGAGAACGACGTAGCCCTGGGCTGCCAGCAGCTGTCTCTCGAGTGACGGCGAATAGCCTTGGACTATCAACTCGCGCTGATCCTGACCCTCCGGACCGCCGTGGATCCAGAGGATGGTGGGATACCGGTGTCCCGCCACATAGTGCGGTGGCTTGATGAGCTGGCCTTGAATCGCGGTGCCGTCGCGGCTCTTGAATTCGATGTCCTCCACCCGGCCGAACTCGATACCGGCCAAAAGCGCATCGTTATGCGTCGTCAACGGTCGGAGTGTGCCGCCCTCGTACGCGAACAGTTCGGGCGGCCGGTGGTCGCTCGTCGCCAGAAGAACGACATGGTCCGCGGCGTTGGACTCACCGATGAGGGTTACAGGGTCTGTGACCGGACGATTGATGCCGCCGGCGGGCAGACGGCTGATGCCGCCGGTGGCCAGGGTCACTTCGGCGAGATACGTGCTGCCCCGGTCCTCGACCACGATCTCGAGCCGGGAGCCGTCGCGGTTGAATGCGGCCTGGGTCACCTGGCGATCCAGGGAATCGGTGAGCGAACGTACCGAACCGTCGCTGACGCTGGCCACCGCAAGGCGATCCGCCATGTAGGCAACGTACTTTGGCTCTCGGCCCTGCCGAAAGGCGATGAAACGCCCATCGGGGCTGAATGAGAGCCGCTGAGTGTTGGGTGTGTATGTCACCGCCAGGCGCCGCGGCGACGCGCCGGCGCGCGGCGCAATCAGGTAGATCTCGTCCTCGCCGCTGCGCTCGGCATCGGCGCGGTGATTGCTGATGTAGGCGATGGATTTGCCATCGGGAGCCCACACGGGATCGACATCGTTGAACTCGGCATCGGTGGTCAGTGGGGTGTCGACGCCGCTCGCGATATCGACCAGAACGAGGTGGGCATGGGACGCCGCGGTCTGATAGCCATCGATGTCGGCCTTGAAGCGATAGCCGTCGATGACGATCGGTGCGGGCGCTTTGTGGGCGGTTGGTTCGGTCTTGGCGGACGGATCGGCTTTGTCGCTCGCGTCGGCCTTGGCGCCGGGCGGCAGCTTGCTGACGCTCAAGACCAGTTGTTTGCCGTCGGGCGACCAGGAGTAGCCGGCGATATCTCCCGCGGTATGGGTGATTTGCCGTGCTTCGCCGCCACGCAGATCGAGCAGCCAAACCTGGGCGGGCGAATCGGCCGGACGCGCCGAGAGAAAACTCAAAAAACGCCCGTCGGGGCTCCATTGCGGATCGGTGGCACTCTCTCCCGCCGTGAGCGCGCGGCGGTCGCTGCCGTCCCAGGCGACGATCCAAACCGTGCTTTTCGCTGCATCACTGGCACGATCGTTCTGCGTGACGACGTAGGCCACCCGCGAGCCGTCGGGCGTCACCGCCGGATTGGCGACGTCGACCAAGTCGTAGTAGTCGTCGGGCTCGAGCGGGCGCGGACCCGCCGCTGCCGCCGCCCCGGGGGTCAGGGCGATGAGGGCGACGAGGGCGCCGGTGAGGCAGAGCGGTGCCAGGCGGCGGCTCGTCAAACGCATGCTAGTGCGATTCACTGAAGCTGGTGATGGAGTGCCACTCGAGGACTTCCTGCATCAGCGCATGCTCGGTCTTGAGGACGACGCGTTCCAGGCTGTTCCAGGTCTGGCAGAATGCGACTTTCTTGCTGCTCTCTTCGAGAATCATTTGCATCTCCCGGTACCGTGCCACGCGGCGTTGCAGGTCATTGATCGATATGAGTGAGATGAATGCGGCGGCGACCACGGGCAGGGAGATGGGCAGGAAGTAGAACACGGTGGTCTCGACCCACTGTGCCACCGGGAGCTCGAACGTATGGCACACCGCGTAGGCGAGCGTGCTCGCGATCGCGAGCAGCGTGGCGGTCCAGAAGCCGATGTTCAGGCGTTTGAACAGCGGCAGCGCGCGCATTTCCTGACGCCGATAATAGGCGAGCTGGTCGAGCACCCGTTTCTGCAAATAGATTGTCTTGAACTCGTTCATGCTCACCGGTTCGGCCATCGACGCGCGGCTGTGCATGATGTGCAAGGCCCGGCCGAGACCTCGAACGCCGGGTAGATCGAGATCTTCGAACAAGGGTGCCGCGCGCGGCAGCCCCCAGGTTGCGAGTGCTGAGCGGCAGAATTCCGCAGCCAAGCGGCAGCGCACCCAGTTGTGGTGCGAGTGGGCATGCCGGCGCAGCACCAGTGCGACCCCGAGCGCACCGCCCAGGCAGAGCAATTTGAGCCATGGAAAGATGAGGTTGTGCAGGGCGTAGGCGAGCGCCATCGCCGCGATCAAGGTGGCGCTGACATGCAGCAACACCGTGGAGACGATCAGCCGCCGGAACTGCGGCGCGCCTGCGCTCGCGGCCAAATCGCATTTCTGTTGAAAGAGGTACACCCGGTCCGGCGCCTTGAAGGGATTGGCGGCGCGTGCAGCGTCACTGTTGGGCAGGGCGTTGAGCTTCATCAGGCTGTCATCGCTATGCTGGAAGTTGTTCCAGTGTTCCCGCCGCAGGGTGAGCGTGCCGGCATCGAGGATGAGCACGGGTTTACCGATGGACATGGCGTACTCGACCACGTCGGCGGTGCCGCCCTTGCCATGGGCGGGCTCGCCGTCCCAAACCGCGATCAGCACGTCGGAGCCATCGACGGTCTCCAGCCCGCAATCGAGGTAGGCATCCTCACGCGTGCCATTGTCGTTGATGATGCGCAGATGCTCGGCGCGCGCCAACGCCGTTTCGACGATGGCCCACTCGTCGGCCGGGAAGTCCTTTTGAAATTCGGCGCGCGGCAAGGGCAGGATGGCGTGCCAGGACAACTTGAGCGCCTGGAGCTGATCGACGAACAGCTGGTCGCTGCCGGTGGCCACCGATGACAGGCCAATCCACTCGCCGGGAACCTCTCGGGCCAGCGTCTCGAGCGCGGCTCTGATGGCGCTCGCAGCGGCATCGGGGTCGTTGAGATGCCGGTGACCGGAGAAGCCGACGACGTGAAATAGCGGGATGGCGGAAACGGCCGACGTGTTCAATGAGGTTGCCGATTCCGTATGTGCTGACTTGCCCGGGAGCTGAATAATGACCCTTAGGCTATCATAAGCCCATGCGCAATACCGCTGGGGCGGCCGCTCCTGCGGGTTTGAGGCCGCCCCCTCCGCGGGCCATAATGCCGCGGCGATCGTATTGGGCTTTCTCTAAAATATGAGGGTGAGGATGTGTCGATGCCGAAGATGCCGCGCAGTTGGATTTCGTTGACTTGGGCGGCTACGGTGCTGCTGGCCGGCGGTGCCTACGCTGAAGCCGTGGATCCGCAAATCGCGAAGGCGATCGCCGCCATCCCAGCGATCGACAATCACGCGCATCCCGTGCTCGCCCCTCCCGCCATGGCAACCGATCGCGAGTTCGATGCGCTGCCGGTCGAGTCCTTGGAGGCGCAGACCGAACCCGTGGCGCTGCGCGAGGATTTTCCCCTGCTCGGCGCGGCATGGAAGGCGCTTTACGGCTTCACCCTTGCACCGCCGCTCGATGCGGCCGGACTCGCCAAGCTCAATGCCGCGCGCAGCCAGGTCGAGTCGGCGCAGGGTGCCCTGTTCCCAACCTGGGTACTCGATAAGGCCGGCATCGGCACCATGCTGGCCAACCGTGTGGCCTTGGGCTTAGGCGTTGAGCCGCCGCGCTTTCGCTGGGTACCTTATGTCGACGCCTTGCTCTTCCCGCTCGACAATAGTGGAGTGGCGGCGGTGACGCCTGATCGCCGGGAATTTTTCAAGCTCGAAGACCAGCTGCGCGGTCGGTACCTGAAGGAGTCCGGCCTGTCGACGGCGCCGACCACGCTCGATGACTATCTGCAGAAGGTCGTGACGGCGACGCTCGAACGGCAGAAGGCGGGCGGTGCGGTGGCCGAGAAGTTCGAGGTCGCGTATCTCCGGTCGTTCGATTTCAGCGATCCACCGCGTGCCGTCGTCGACAAGATCTACGCCCAGTGGATTGGCGGCGGCACGCCGGATGCCGCCAATTACAAGCTGTTGCAGGATTATCTATTCCGTTACATCGCGCGGGAGTGCGGTCGGTTGGGGCTCGCCGTGCACGTGCACACGCTCGGCGGAATCGGCAGCTACTATTCCGTGGCCGGTGCGAATCCCTTGTTGCTCGAGCCGCTGCTCAACGACAAGGCGTTGCGCAAGACCAATTTCGTGCTGTTGCATGGCGGCTGGCCGTACGTGCACGAAATCGCCGCCTTGCTGCAGAAGCCGAATGTGTATGCGGATATCTCCTGTCAGGACCTGCTGTTCACGCCGCACACGCAGGCCGGCTGGCTCCGTGAGTGGTTGGAGTTCGTGCCCGACAAGGTGCTCTTCGGCACGGACGCCTACGGCTTCTCCGAGCAGATGGGTTGGCCGGAGTCGGCGTGGATCGCGAGTCACGATGCGCGACAGGCGTTGGGCATCGCGCTCACCGGCATGGTCCAAGATGGTGAAGTCAGCCGGCAACGCGCCGTCGAGATCTCGCGTCTGGTGTTGCGGGGTAACGCCGAAGCGCTCTATGGCTTGAAGTGAGGCGCCGCGGTGGTCGGGTCGTATTCGAGCAGCTCACCGTTGTCGAGCGATATACCGGTGAGCGCCAGGATGAACGCCCAGTGACTCACCAACAACGTGGTGTGGTGATCATCGCGACCGGCAATGAGCGCGCGGAATTGATCGGCACGCGCCACCGTGTGTTCCTCGGATTCGAAACCGTCATGCCACCATCGCCGGGGTAGGTGCGCGAAGTCATGCTGGGGGAAGCGCTCGGACAGACGTTCCGGCGGACTGCCGATGTCGCAGACGAAAGCCGTGCGCTCGCGGACCACCTGCAGCACCTCGACCGGCACCTGCTTCGCCAGGCGAATGGGTTCGGCCGTCTGGAGTGCGCGGGTGTAAGGAGAGACGATGATTCGCGTAATCGCCATGTTCGCGAGTTCGCGAGCCACGGCTTGCGCCTGCTGCTCGCCCAAGGGCGTTAGTTCCGGATCCTCGATGCCCGGATCGACCCGCTTCGCGTTGAAGTGCAGGTTGAAGTAGCTTTGTCCATGACGCAGCAGGTACATCCGGCTATGGCACCGGCCCACGGATCGAGGTGACCAGCGCGCCCACCGTCAGACTCAGGCTGGCACCGATCGTCAGGCGCAACCGCAGCGGGATGAACCATGCCGCCAGCGCGGCTTCGCGCGCGAGCCTGCGGTCCTGCCAATATTGGACGATGAAACACACCACCAACGCGGCGCTCGCGGCAGACGCCAACAGGAACAACGCGGCCCAGGCGACCAAGGCCGGAATCACGCTCCAAATCCAGAGCTGAGTGCGGCGACGTTCGCTCAAGCTGCCCAAGGTCATGGCGAAACCCCAGTTGATCGCGCCGACGAAACTCAGAATCACCGCACCGTAGGTCAAGAGCCCGCGGCCGGCCAGCGCCGCATAATCCCCGCCCACCACGGTCGCCGCCGCCAGCGCCAAAAACGGAATAAGGCCGCCATAGCCCAGCCAGGCAACGATCGAAGGCGTGACGGAAGAAGAGGGTCGCAACATGGTCAAGGGTGAATCTTAGAGGATTCGCCATGCGACTTGCCAATTGCCGCAGCCGCAGGACCGACCTGGGGTCGGTTATTGAACCGGTCCCCGACGCGGGCGAGTCGAGCCCGATACCATCAACCGGCGATGAATTCGATGTTCAGAGAGGCCGGCCCATAGGCGAAGAAATGGGCGCGATAGGTCACCGCCGCATCTCCCGGCTGCAGCTGAATGTGGCGCAGGCGCTCGACCAGCCGGGTGAACGCTATGCGCAGTTCGGCGCGGGCCAATTGGTTACCCACGCAAAAATGCGCGCCGAGACCAAAGCTCAAATGCTGGGCGGAATTCTTTCGCTCGAGGTTGACGGCGTCCGGATCGGGGAATTTCGCCGGATCGCGATTCGCCGCGCCCCAGCTCAAGACCACCGTGGCACCAGCCGGTATGGTCACATCATCGACCGTGATTGCCTTGCGAACGACGCGAAACAACCCCTGTACCGGCGCATCCAGACGCAGTACTTCCTCGACGAAAGTGTCAACGGCGCCCGTATGACTACGCAGTGCCTCCTGCAACGACGGACTCTCGGCCAGGCGCCGCATTCCTGAGCCGAGCGAGTTCGCCGTCGTCTCGTGCCCCGCCGGCACCAGCATCTGGATGACGCTGAGCAACTCCGCCGTGTTCATTTTACCTTCGTCGGATGCTTGCACCAGATCACTGAGCAGCACCGGTCCCGGATTCGCCCGGTAATGCGCAATGCGGGTCATGAGGTACTGCTGCAGGGCGCAGACCTCGCGAGTCAGCTCGAGTTCGCGCTCCGGCGTGAGAATGGGATCCATCTGCGCCAACAACACATTGGACCATCGCCGGAAGTTGGCTTGATCCGCCTCCGGAATTCCGAACTCCTCACCGAAGATCAGCAGCGGCAACTGGAGCGCGAACTCAGTCATGAATTCGACCTTGCCTGAGGCGATGAAGCCATCGATCAACCGGTCCACGGTGGCCTCGATCTTCGGCAGGATGGTCTTCATTCGATTGGGCAGAAAGGCGCGCTCGACGAAGGCTCGAAACCGACCGTGATCGGGAGGATCGTTATTGACCAATGAATGCACGGGCATCCAGCCCTGTTCCTGGTAGATATGACGAACCTGATCGGCTACCGTCGATCCCTCGCGAATGGCGATCTGGCCCGCACGACTCGACAGATTGGCGACATCGACCGTCGCCTTGCGTACGGCATCGTAGGTGGTCAATACATAGAAGCCGGTGATCGGATCAATGTAGACGGGGCTCTTGCGGCGAACCTCCGCATAACGTGAGAACGGACATTTCTGTGTCTCGGGATCCACAAAACTGATGGGGCTCGATGCCATGATCGTCCTTGGGGTGCGTGACCGTTATTCGATGGTTGCGATCAGATCGCCAACCGCATAAACCGCGCCGACTTCGCCGACGATGCGCAACTTGCCCGACGCCGGCGCTTCGATCTCGTTGGTCGATTTGTCCAATTCGATGCTGTAGAGCGGCTGGCCTTCGACCACGAGGGCACCATCGTCCGCGCACCATTCGGCGATGGTCGCCTCGGTCATGCTGACGCCGATCTTCGGTATGCGTATCTCAGTGCTCATGATTACCGTGTCAGCGTCTTGCGAATCGCTGCTTCCAGGGTTGCTTGATTGAAGAGGAAAGCTTTCTCGAGCGGCGGTGAAAAGGGTACGGGGGAGTAAGTGCCGCCGACACGCCCGACGGGCGCCCGCAGCTCCGAGAAGAGCGCTTCGTGGATACAGCTGGAAATTTCGGCGCCGACGCCGAATGCCCGTACCGCCTCGTGCACGACCACCGCGCGTCGGGTCTTCGACACCGAGCCCAAGACGGTTGCCTGATCGAACGGCGCAATGGTGCGCAAATCCACCACCTCGACCGAGATGCCTTCTTGCTGCAGCGATTCCGCCAATGCCAGCGCCGGTGCAATGGCCGGGCCGTAGCCGATGACGGAGACGTCCGTGCCCGCGCGCGCAATGCTCGCCGACCCCAAGGGGACGCGGTAGTCGGGCGGCGGAGCCGCGCCGCTGACACCGTAGGCAAGCGTGTGTTCGATGAAAATGCACGGATCATCGTCTTCGATGCAGGACAACAGCAAGCCCTTGGCATCCGCCGGATTGGACGCCATTACGACCTTGAGTCCCGGAACATGCGCGAACCAGGCCTCGAGCATGTCCGAGTGCTGTCCGCCGAAGCCCGCGCCGGCGCCGGTCGCCGTGCGAATGGTGATTGGAACGCGGGTCTGCCCGCCCGACATGAATCGCAGCTTGGCGGCGTGATTGACGATCTGATCCATGGCGACGGTCATGAAATTCATCAGCATGATTTCCGCGACCGGTCGATAGCCGACCAAAGCCGCGCCGATGGCGGCCCCGACAATCGCCTGCTCGGCGATCGGCGTGGAACGAACCCGTGCCGTGCCGTATTTTGCAGATAATCCCTTGGTCGCAGTGAATACCCCGCCGCCTTGCGCATCGGCGATGTCCTCACCCAACAGAATCACCCGTTTGTCGGCGGCCATGGCTTCGTCCATGGCCATGTTCACGGCCTGGGTGAAGTTGATTTTCTTCTGCGGCGACTTCGCGACGGCGCTCATGGGGCGATCTCGGATTGGAGGACATCGAGGCGTATTTCGCCGGCTTCGGGGTAGGGACTGTCCAAGGCATAGCGCGCCGCATCCTCGACTTGCGCGGCAATCTCGGCATCGATGGCGCTCAACACCGCTTCGCCGACGCCGCGGGTGACGAGTTCCTGCCGATAGGCCGGCAGCGGATCGGCCGCTCTGGCGGCCGCCATTTCCGGTGCGGGAATGTAGTGACTGTCATCACCCAAGAGGTGACCCAAGAAGCGGAAGGTCTTCGCCTCGATGAAGGTCGGCCCCCCGCCCGTGCGCGCGCGGTCGACGGCCGCGGCGGCTGCGGCGTGCATGGCGAACGCATCGTTGCCGTTGACTTGCACGCCCTTGATTCCGTAGCCGAGCGCGCGGTCGATCAGTTCCTTGGCGCCGGTCGACATGGCTTGCGGCGTGTGTTCGCCATAGAGATTGTTCTGGCAAACGAAGACCACGGGCAGCAGCCAGATTTGCGCCAGGTTCATGGCCTCGTGAAACGCACCGATGTTGGTCGACCCATCGCCGAAACAGACGACGGTGACTCTGCCGTCCCCTTCCAGCTGACTCGCCAGTGCAAGCCCGTTGGCGATGGGCAGCCCCGCACCGACGATGCCCGTGGTGACCATCACGCCGCTGTCCGGATGAGTGATGTGCATGGGTCCGCCCTTCCCCTTGCACGTTCCCGTCGCTTTGCCGGCGAATTCGGCCCACAAGAGCCGCAGCGGGATTCCCTTGGCGAGCTGATCGTGGATGCCGCGATAGGTGGTGACGAGATAGTCGGTCTTGTTGACCGCCGTCATGAGAGCGGCGGAGAGGATTTCCTGGCCGCGGGGGCTGTAGTACAGAATTTGCAGCTGGCCGCTGCTGATCATCTTCTGGAACTTCTCGTCGGCTGCGCGAATCAACGCGGCGCGACGATAGATGTCGAGTAATACCGCTGGGGCGACCGCGATTGAATTTTCGAGCGTCATCCTGCCGTCATCCCGCAATCGACGGCGATTGCTGCTCCGGTGATACCCGACGCGCCCTCCGAGGCGAGGAATGTGGCAACCGACGCAATCTCTTTCGGGTCGAGCAATCTGCCGGTGGGATGATAGACCTTGAGGCCGGCCAAGGCGGCGGCCGGATCCGGTGAAGACGCCAGGATTCGTTCCACCATCGGCGTCATGACGATCCCGGGCAGAATGGCGTTGACGCGGATGGGGTAGCGCTGTTCCGCGCAATGCAACGCGGTCGTCCGCGTGAGCGAGACCACGGCAGCCTTGGACGCGGCGTACGCCGAGGTCCACGACTGGGCCTTGACGGCATTGGCGGAGGCGATATTGACGATGGCCGTCTCAGAGGCGCTGGATTTCATCACGGCGATGGCCTCGCGGCAGCCGATGAACACCCCTTTGGTATTGACGTCGAGGGTGCGCATCAAGGCCTCAGGCGTCACCGCCTCGATGCCGCCTGCCTCCAGTATTCCGGCGACGTTGACCAACACGTCGAGCCGTCCCTCGAGCGCCACGATGTCCGCAACGACGCTGCGCCACCCGGATTCGCTCGACACATCGAGCGCCACGGTGCGCAGCACATCACCCCACTCGGCGAAGCGTCCATCGAAACGTGCGATATCGGCGGCGATGACTCGGGCGCCACTCTGCAGAAACGCCGTCGCCACGGCCGCCCCCATGCCCGACGCCGCGCCCGTGACCAACACCACTTTGTTCGCCTGTGACATGTTCTTAATCCTTCGAGGCGGTCAAAAGCTGTACTTGAGATCGAGGCCGAAGGTCCGCGGCCGGCCGGGCGATGCCTGGTTCAAACCGAGATCCGCTCCCTGCGGAATGCCGCCGACATAATATTCCTTGTTGGTCAGATTGCGGACGTACAGACCGGCGGTGAGCCCGGTATCGTGAATCTTGGACCAATCCAAACGCAGATTGACAAGATTATAGGAGGGCAATTCGGTGCCGGGATTGATGGTCGAGTTCAAATTGGAAAAGTACTGCGTGCTTTGCACGTAGTAATCGCCGCGCAGCGAAACATCGCCCCAGTGGCCGGGCAGGGATTCCGTCGCCTGCGCGTACAAGACGCCCGACCAGCGCGGCGTATCGCCGTAGGGCCCGAACGCCAGCGTATTGCCAAAATAGCTTACGGCGGAGTCGGTGTATCTAGCGTCCGCATAGGACAATGAGCCGCCGACTTGCAGCCAGGGAAGCGGATGAATCTCACCGTCCGCCTCCAGACCGGTGATTTCCGCGCGCGGCACGTTCACGGTAATCGCCAAAGGATTACCGTCCAAGATCAGGTAGGCGGTGCGCTGGATGTCATCGACCCATTGGTTGTAGGCCGCGACATTCAGCCGTACCGGCATATCAAGCACGCGACCCGAAAACTTGGCGCCCAATTCGACGTCCCGGGTGGTCTCGGGTTTGAAGACGTTGCCGCCGCCCGACGAGTAGGCGAACAGGGCGGGCGAGGTGCCGTTGAAGCCGCCGTTTCGCCAGCTGCCGCGCGTGGCCGCATAGATTAGCAAATCGGGCGTGGCTTGATATTCGACGCTCAGGTTCCAACTCGGCTTGCGCGCGGATTGCTGCTCGGAATTCGCGCCCTCGAAGATCGATCCATTGAGCTGATCGATACCGGTGTCTTCCCAGGTCTCGCGCAAGCCGGCGGTCAGACTGAAGCCGCCGCCGAGCGCGACCGTCTCCTGGGTGAACAAGGCGCGCGAGCGATCGGTGATCTGCCAGTGGTAGCGAACCGGCGTACCCGGTATCACGGGACTCAAGTCGAACGCCACCAGGGGGTAATCGTCTTGATCCTGTTCGTAGGAATAATACGCGCCGGCCAGGAAATTCAACGCATCATCGAAAGCTTTGCCCTGCACTTGTAATTCATCCGATACCTGCCGCACGCGAAATACCTCGGCCTGGGGATCGGACTCGCTGCCAGCGGCAAAGATGGGATAGTTGGTGCCGTCGAAATCGTTCTGATCCGAAGATCGCGAATGGGTGTAGCCGAATATGTTCTTCAGCTTGAGGTCGGGATCGACATCGTACGCCGTGTTGTTGATGAAGAATCCCGCATTGGCATCGTGCTCGGCAGGAAAGTCCACGTTGGCATTCCACGGCCCCAGCGACTTCTGATACGCGACGAAGGCGTAGGCACCGCCGGGATAGGCATTGGGATGCGCCGCGAGGAAGGCCGCGAAGCCGGGAAACGCGGGATTGTAGAGACAGGCCACGCTCGAGAGGAGTGGAATGCCGTTGTTCGTTGAACCGCAGGCGTTGGCGGAATACAACTGCGTCGGCGCATTGGTGCCGCCGAAATGGCCATATTGGAACGTCGAGGTGTTGTCCAGGCCATCGACGGGTTTCAGTGTCAGCGAGACTCGTCCCACCGATGTGGCGTCACCACCCAGCCAGGCACCGTCATACAGATTATGCACGTAGCCACGGCTATCCAAGGTGAGGCCGGCGACGCGCAGCAACACCTTGTCGTCGACGATGGGCAGGTTGAGCGCACCCTGGTATTCGCGTGTGTCGTAGTTGCCGAGGCGTGCCTCGATATAGCCGCCGAAGTCGTTCGTGGGTTTCTGCGACTCGTAGAGAACGGCGCCGCCGGTCGCGTTGCGCCCGAAGAGCGTGCCTTGAGGACCTTTGAGCACTTGGACGCTCTGCAAATCAAAGAATGCGGTGGACGTGTTGGCGGATACCTGAACCTCGTCGATATAGGGTAGAACGCCGGGCGAGGAGCCGGAAAAAGCGTCCACCGATTGGCCGCGAATCGAGTAATTCAGCTGGTTCTGACTGCTGGTTTGACGGACGGTGAGTCCTGGAGTCGCTGCTTGCAAATCCGCTTCCGTCGTAATCTGGCGCGCCGCGAGCTGATCGGTGCCAAAGGCGGAGATCGCCAAGGGAACCTTTTCGATGCTTTCATCCCGGCGCCGCGCCGTCACAACCACCTCATCCAGACTATCGCTGGCGTTAGGTTCGACGGCGGCAACATCCGCGATGCCCGGTGCCGCTGCGGTCAAACTCGCCAGAATGAATGCGATTCGATAGCCAATTTTGTTTTCCAACATTCCCCACTCCTCGTCGGCGGCGCGAAAGCCGCAGCGTTATTTATTGTTTCCGACCCAGCCTCATTACAAAAATCGCATAAGAGTGTCCCTAAAAAAATACCCCTGAATGCAACACACTTTTGCAAAGAGGGCGAAGAACATCGGCATGCGCGCGCGGCGACATCCGGCTCGAGGCCGGGTCACGTCGGTGCCGATCTCGCGATCAAAGTCTTTTGAATCTCCCGTGTCCCGCCAAAAATGGTGTTCGCGCGGCTGTTGAGATAACGCGATACCAGCGCCTGCTCTGCATGCGCGCCGGGCAGGTCGTACAGCGGCCGACGGCCCTCCCAGCGAATGGCATCCGGCCCCAAGACGCGCAGCCCAAGTTCGGTGACGGCCTGTTGGATTTCGCTGGCGCGCAGCTTGAGTATGGAGGCGCCCGCCGGTGAGCCGTCATGACAGCCGAGCAAGGTGCGCAACTCCAGCATCTCCAAGGTGTCGATATCGATGGCCACCCTGGCGAAATCGAGCCAAAAGGAGGGCGGATCGGCGAGCTGCCGTCGCAGCGCAATCTCGCGCAGTTCGGTCATCAGACATCGATGTCCCGCCGACATGATGTCGCCGCCCCGCTCATAGTCGAGCATGAACTTGGCGATGGCCCACCCCTGCCCCTCCTCGCCCACCCGGTTCGTGGCCGGGACCCGGACGTCGTCGAAGAAAATTTGATTCAGCTCGTGATCGCCGCCGATGGTAAAGATGGGCCGGATGCTGATTCCCGGCGAACGCATGTCGATCAACAGAAAGCTGATTCCGTCACGACGGCCGCCGCCGGCGCCGGTGCGCACGAGCGCCGCCATGAAGTGCGCAACATGTCCCTGGGTGGTCCAGATCTTCGTGCCATTGACCCGATAATGATCCCCGTCGCGGATCGCGCGGGTGCTCAAGGCGGCGAGATCCGAGCCCGCGCCGGGCTCGGAGAAGCCCTGGCACCAGAGCTCTTCGCCGGCGACGATGGGCTTCAGGTAGCGTGCGGTTTGCGCGGGCGATCCGAAGTGCATCAGTACCGGTCCGACCAATTGCAGTCCGATGGGAGAAATGATGGGAGCGCCGGCGGCGGTGCTCTCGTGCGCCCAGACATAGCGTTGCTCGGCGGTCCACCCCGGGCCGCCATGCTCCCGCGGCCAGTTCGAGGCCGACCAGCCCTGACGGTGCAAGGCCCGATGCCATTGATTCGCGATGTCGGCCTCGGGGTATACCGTCGTGGTGAGTTGTTGGGCTCGCGCCAGCCGCTCGGGCAGTGATGACTTCAAGTACGCACGCACGTCGTCGCGAAACTCGAGGGTGGCCGCATCCAGGCAAAGATGGACGCTGCCCGTCGGTGGTTGACCTTGGGCGAGATAGGTACCGGCCACCCCCGCGTCCTTGGCCATCGCTGCGTAGCGCTGCAAATGCGCTTCGGGCGATCCCCACAGAACGTCGAATGCGAGCAGGCGCTTGGCGTACGAACCGACTGCCAGTTCACCCGTGACGCCCATGGCGCCATGCATTTGAATCGATTGCTGCGCGATCAAGCGAGCCGCTCGTCCGACCTTCACCTTGGCCGCGCTCACTGCCCGCCTGCGGAACGCGGGATCCGCAGGGAGGGCGGCGACGGCCAGCTGGGTGGCCGCGCGCGATTCCTCGAGCGCCGTCAGCAGTTCCGCCCGATAGTGTTCGATCACCTGGAAATGCGACAGCGGCTGCTTGAATTGCACCCGCGAATTCGTGTAGCGGAGCGTCGCTTCCACCAGAAAGCTCATCGAACCCACCGCATCGGCACAGGCCATCGCAGTCGTTCGATCCTGCATGACCTGCAGCAATCCGGAGACGTCGTGTTCGCTCAGTAACTCCGCCTGCACTCCGCGCAGCACGAGGTCAGCGGCCGCGCATGCGCCGAGGCAGTCTATCTCGCTCGATTGCAAACCCGCTGCGCCACGGCGAACCGCGAACAGTCGCAGCACGCCATCAGCGGCGCAGCCCGGCAGGATGAACAAGCTGGCGACATCGCCGCCCAATACCAACGGCTGCTCGCCGCTCAGCCGCCAATCGCCCGCGGCCGATTGCGACGCGCGCAACAGCGGTTGCTCCGCGGCCACGAGGAGTTCCTCGCCCGCCGCCGCCGCGGCGAGCAACGACTCGGCATGGCTGCCGTCGAGGGCGCTGAGCAAGCCGGCGGCCATGACCATGGCGGGCACGTAAGGCGACGCGCAGCAGGCATAGCCGAGCTGTTCGATGAACACCGCGAGCGCCGAATCAGGCGCGCCGGCCCCGCCCGCGGATTCCGCGACCGGCAACGACAGCCAGCCCATCTCGGCAAAATCACGCCACGACGGCGAGGCTGCGGCGAATGCGTCGCTGCGGAGCCAGCGTCGCGCACTGTCGGCAAGGAGAATGTCCTCGCTCGATGCGAGCAGATTCATTCTGTTCTCGCGCCGCCCAAGCGCCGGTCGCCATCCGACGAAATCACCAACGGCCGCCGTAAGGCGTCACGCAGCTGGTCTTTGCGGATTTTCCCCGAGGCGGTGCGGGGAAAATCATCGACATACTCCACTCGTTCGGGAAACTTCTGGCGGGCGAGGCCGATATCATTGAGGAAGTCGGCGATTTCCGTCAGCGATGGCACTTCGACCCCATCGTGGGCGCGAACGAAAGCGGCGACGCCTTCGCCCAATCGCGGGTGCGGCATCGCGACGACGGCGGCCTCCTGGATGGCAGGATGTCTTTCCAAGGCATTTTCGATCTCGACAGGCGACAGATTCTCGCCGCCGCGGATGATGATGTCCTTCAGCCTGCCGGTGACGACGATGGCATCATCGTCGGTCAACTTGCCAAGGTCACCGGTGCGAAAGTAGCCCTCTTCATCCGTGGACTTGCCCAGTTCGGCCGGGTCCGTGTAGCCCACCAGCATGGCGGGGCCGCGTGCACGCACTTCGCCGATGCGACCGCGCGGCATCGGCACGCCCGAAGGGTCCGCGATCTTGACCTCATAGCCGACCACGCGGCCATCCGTCTCCGCCGCAAGATTACGTTGGTTGGCCTCGATGAACCCCTTGGTGACGAGCGGAATCTCCGTCGCTCCGTAGACCCGAAAAGCGCGGCATCGTTCGGTGACCCGGGCTGCGCGCAAGATCAGCTCCGGCGGCACGGCCGCTCCACCGCACGCGAATAATCGAAGTGATGGCAGGCGGCTGCCCTGGTGCTCCGCTTCGTCGATCAGCTCTTTCAGGAACGGCGTGGCGCCGATGCTGGCGGTGGCGTGCACCCGGTCGATGAGTTGTACCGCGGATGCCGGATCCCAGCGTTCCATCAAGAGCACGGTGGCGTCGCTCAGGAAGGGCAACTCCAGACCGAAGGCATAGCCGGTGATGTGGGTCACGGGCGATGCCATGAGCATGACGTCATCGCCGTCAAGCGACCAATACTTGACGGCGGACATGGTTGCGCACTCCATGCTCTCGTGGGAGTGGATGACGCCCTTGGCGCGGCCCGTGGTGCCCGACGTAAAGAGCAACAACTTCGAGGAATTCGGATCGACCTTGGCAAGTCGCGGCGGAGCGCCCGATCCGGCGCATAACCACTCGATGCTGCGCTCGGGCTCAGCCCTGCCGCGTACCGACAACACGTGGCGCAACTCGGGCAGTCCCGCGCGCAGGTCATCGATCATCAGCGGGTAGTTGATGGACCTGAAGACCTCGGGGATGAACAGCACCTTGCTGCGCGCATCCGCGAGGATGATGCGCAACTCCGCCCCCCGATAGATCGGCGTGATCGGATTGATGCGCAAGTTCAGCATGGCGGCGGCGATGTTGATGGCCACCGCTTCGCGCCAATTCGGCAACTGAAAGCTGATGGTGTCGCCGGCCTGAATGCCCAGCCTTTGTAAGCCCGAGGCGATCGCCTGGGCCTCGGTCAGAATGGCGGCAAAGGTGGTTTGCGTACCGTCCGCTTCGCGCACGGCGACGCGCTCCGGCGTTGCCGCGGCCTTCTGCCGCGCAAAATCGGCGATGGTCATGCCGCTACGAAATTTCATCCGAAAACCGGCGGCCGCCCTTCACGAAATGCCCGCACCGCTTCCTGATGATCGGCCGACAAATTGGTCAGTGCCTCATAGGCCAGTGCGCTATCGAGAATCGCGGTCGCGAGCTGTCTGAGACCGATATTGATGGACGCTTTCGTCCAGCGAATCGCTTTTTGCGCACCGCCCGCGAGGCGTAGCGCGAATGCATCAACCGTCGCGTCGAGCCGTTCCGGAATCACCGAGTGATTGATGAGGCCGATTCGCGCCGCCTCGTCGGCGGATAAGGGATCGCCGGTCATGAGGAACTCCTTGGCCCTCGCATAACCAACCAGTTGCGGCCAGATGATGGCTCCGCCGTCGGCCGCCACCAGTCCGACACCCACGTGGGGATCGCCGATCCGTGCCTTGCTCGTGGCGAAAATCACATCGCAGAACAGCGCCAACGTCGCGCCTAAACCGATCGCGTGGCCGTTGACCTTGGCGATGAGCGGCTTGTCGCAGTCGAGCATCGAGAAGACGATTTCCTTGGCTTCGCGGATGGTATTTTCGAAAATCGATGGATCATCGATCATCTCTTGCATCCACTCGAGATCGCCACCCGCGGAGAACGCGGTACCCGAGCCGGTCAGGATCACGACGCGCACGTTGGGGTCTCTTTGCAGCTCGCGGAATATCAGCGCGAGCTCCGTATGCATCTTTACGCCAACCGCATTCTTTTTGTCGGGGCGATTCAAGGTGACGGTGGTAATACCGCGGGAGTCGATAGCCACCACCAACTGCTCGAACCGGGAGTAGCCGCCCGGTCCGTCGTCAGGGTTCGCCATTACTTTGTGAGGCTCAGGTAGCGGTCGATCTCGCGGTGATAATGGCGGACTCGCTGTTCCTGCTCCGACAGCCGCGCGCCTTTGAATCCGCGGCTGTGCATCCCGCGCTGCACCCAGGGTACGAGCATGGAGTCCTGTTCCAACACATGACCCAAGCCGCCATCGCCGCGCGTCAGGTAACGGCGCTCGGGTCGTACGGCGCCGGTGCAGTCGGTGCCGTCCGGCACGCCCATATAGGCCGGCAAACGCACCGATGGGTCCAAAATGGGATGGACGAGCACCGTCACATCGTAGATGAATTGCTCGGGGTCGGTGGGATGCGGCCTGAAGCGCTGCACCAATGCGCCTTCGGGATGGATGTTGAGCGTCACATTGGGGAACACGTGATATGCCCAGTCGTCCGTCAACTGATTGGGGACGTAGCCGTCGATGCTCGCGCTCAGGCGCTCCTTGTTCGACATTTTTGCCAGCTGTATGGTCTTCCGTACGTCGGCGGCGCTGCCTTTGAAGTGTGCGGGATCGACGCCCACTTCGCGTAGCATCGCCGCCAGCACCTCATTGACACCCGACTGATCCGGATGCCGCGGACTCACGGCCGCAAACATCATCAGCATCCGGCTCATGCCATGTCCGTAGAGATCCCATTGCTGGAAATAGTCGTCGTAGAACGGCAGGATTTCAGGGTGCACCGCATGGACATGGTAGGACTCGAGAAAAGCGTCCAGTGCGGTCTTCCAGTTTACCGGCCAAACCACCTCGACGTCTTTGACGACGACCATCTTGTCGAATTGATAGGCGGCCAGGTGAGCGGGAAGCACGTCGAGGAAACTCGCCAACGGCGGCGTGTCGGCATCCATGCAAATGAACACCCATCCGCCCCAGGTCTCGCAGCGGACTTGGGGCAGATCCAACGATCCGGCGAGAACTTGCGGGCGATAGGTTTCACGATCGGTCACTTCGCTGATGGCGCCGTCGATGGTCCAAGCCCATGAATGGAACATGCAGCGGAACTTTGACGCATTGCCAAAATCGTTCGTGACGATGCGGGTCCCGCGGTGCTGGCAGACGTTGTAGAAGGCACGAATTCTGCCTTTGGCTGAACGGACGACGATGATGGACTCGCTGCCCACATCGAATTTGAAGTAGTCGCCGACCTCGGCTACGTCCGACTCGCGACCGGCGATGAGCCAGGCGCGCGGCCATAGTGCATCCATCTCCCGGCGCATGAACGCCGGGTCGTAGTAGCGCTTGGGATCGAGCAAGCCGGTGCCGTTGTCGACATACGGCGCCTTGGCCTCGTAGGTTTCCGCCGGCGCCTGCGGATTCAGGACCCAGCCTGTCTCATAGGCATAGTCGTTGACTTTAGTATCCATCGGTCCCCCTCCAAATGTCTGATTGTCAGCAACTTCAGGATTCGCCAGCCAGTATGGCTCCGGAAATCACCCTATTTCTGTTCGACTACCGTGAATCAAAACGCTTGACAAAAATAGACCCAATCACGCAAAAAACTATTGCAGATGCTGCACAAATGAGGGCCGTCATCGTATGGATATGTTTCTAGCGCTTCGCTTGTTCGTGAGTTCAGTGGAGCTCGGCAGCTTTTCCAAGGCGGCACGCGCATTCAACTTCAAAGTCTCTTCCGTCTCCCGGCAAATTTCGAGTTTGGAGCAGGATTTGGGGACGCCGCTGTTTCGACGCTCGACGCGTCAATTGCTGCTCACCGATTCGGGAGCCTCGCTGTATGACCGGGCGACACGCATCTTGGCTGACCTGGAAGAGGCGAGGCGCTCGACGGCAACGGCCGCCTCCGAGGCGGTCGGCACACTGCGGGTGCGGGCGCCGATCGAGTTTGGACGCTTGCATCTGACCCCTTTGCTGCCGGAGTTCATCGCCTTACGGTCAGGCCTCAGTGTCGACGTCACGTTGACCGACCAGGCCCCCGATTTGGAGTCTGCGCGGTTCGATGTGTCGGTGATGTTCGGCGATCCGGCCGATAATCGTTTTTTTGCGCAAAAACTTGCGCGCAATGGCTACGTCATCTGTTGTGCGCGTTCGTACGTGGACCGGGCCACCGAACCCAAGTTTCCGAGCGGCTTGGGCGATTACAATTGTCTCACGACCGACGAGCATGAAACCTGGCAATTCGGCTCTGATCGAAGCACGGTCGAAATACAGGTTACGGTGGCGGGAAACTTCCGCTCGAACAGGCTCGAACCCACCATGCAAGCCGCCTTGGCGGGCGTGGGATTTGCGCGCCTCCCGTATTGGCTCATTGGCGCGCACCTGCGATCGGGCGCCCTGGTGCCCATACTGACCAACTACCGCTGCAAGTGTAAGGACGACGCCATTTACGGCATCTACCCGGAGAAACGCACGGCGTCGCCCAAGATTCGGGCTTTTCTGGATTTCCTATTGCAGAAAATCGACGCGCCGCCCACTTGGGAACGCCGCTGATCTACTGACCGCTGCTGACCTGCTGACCGCGCCTGATCTGTTGGCCACGGCTCAACAGCCATCAGATCGCGACTTCGATGCTGCGGTCGACGATGCGAAGTTCATAGGTCGCGAGCGGGCGAAAGGCGGGCGGCGACAGCGCTGCGCCCGTCGCCAGATCAAAGGCGGCGCCGTGCAAGGGACAGATGATCTTACCGCGCGCGAGTCGTCCGCCGTCGAGCGCCGCACCGGCATGAGTGCATGACAGATCAATTGCGTACCATTTGCCGGCATGACGGCATAGCAGCAAGCGCTTGGAACCGACATGGCAGGCATGAATTCCATCAGCGGTCAGGACGTCCGCGGGCGCCACGGCAACGAAATCGGGTCGCAAGACGATGACTCCTCCGTTATCTTTGTTCCGCCTACGTTAACTGAGGAGTTGCTCCATGACCAATGAAGCGGGTTATCCGCATCGATTGGACACCCGAAGCTAGGGTGATCCCGTAAGTGCCTCGAACTGTGATGAGATAGACTCGTGACGTGAGATTCGTGCCGTACCATTCGCAAATCCACAATTTCAGCTAGGAGCGAGATAGGTGTTACGAATCAATAGAATGTCGATTCCCTTGGTGTTGGTCGCGGCCTCTTTCATCGGCGGCTGCGCGGCGACGCATAGTGGTGAACAGTCGGCGAGTGGCGCGCCAACCACCGTCAAGGTCGGTCCTGGCATGAATGCAAATGGTGAAGTAATCGATGCGTCCAAGGTCGAAAGCGGCTACGGTCAAAAGGTCAAGGGCATCAACGACTTTGACGGCGAGATCACCGGCATCCCGGCACCCAACAGCAAGTTCAACGACCTCAAGATCGGCATGGGTTTCAGGCAGGTGGAGAGCATCGCGGGACCGCCGACCGATCAGGGTGCGTACATCACCGGCAAGGCGTTCATCCCGTTTTACTTCGGCAGCGACAGAACTCGCTCTGAGTTCGTCTACAAGGGCGTGGGCCGACTGATCTTCGCGGGTGGCTCGTTTGGCGATCTTTCGGGTGGCAATCTGATCTGGATCATCCATTGCGCGAGTGAACCCGGGTTCCGCTAAGCTCATTGACGTCAACGGTGCGAGCTATCTACGCACGTGATTAGCCGGCCGGTACCGTAACCACCGGTGCGTGAGTCGTGTCCGTGACTTCGGCGAGTGCCATCAGGTCCTGCAGTACGGTGATTGCATACTTCGAATCAAAATCGGTGTCGTCGATCCAAAACTCCTCGCCGTGATAGGCAACGGCTGCGTAGGCGGTGCCCATGACTTTTTTCGCCGTGTGAATGATGACGATGGGTCGCGTCTCCGCCCCGACCAGTCCGATCGATGCCTTGGTGGCGCCGCTGGCGACGTCCTGGTCGGGGACCGTGATTTCGGCGCCGAGGTCGCTCAATATGGCCAGTATCGAGCGCGTGCGGATGGAAATTTGCCGTGTGCCCAGCGCGGCGGCGCCGGCGATCAGCTCGTAGCCATTCGGGTCGGGCGCGAGGTGCAAGAGCGCCCGAACGCGCTCCACGTCAGCGGCGTGCTCGGGTGGCTCGGGTCCCTGTTGACGACCGATCGCGAGCCGTACCCGACTCGCATTGCTGCCCGGTACGAATTCGATGGCGGCTTCACCCGCGAGCTGCAATCGACGCAGAATCTGGAGGATTTCGAAATACCCCGCCGAGCCGTTGCCCTCGGCGCCGCCCAGCATGGTGGCATTGCTGAGCCCGCCGATGGTCTGCACGGTGATCCGCAGCAGCAGGTCGATCGGGATGCCGCTATCGGCGAGCGGCAGGATCAGAGCGGGCGACAGGGGCTGAATGTATGCTCGGGCAAACTCCTCGCCGGTGGTCGGGGTAAACGTATAAGTGGGATGATTCGAGTAAGACACCATGCCCGTCGCCTGTGCGGCGGCACCCCCCGGATCCGGCAGTGAATTGGCGGTCACACCGCCCGTGGCGGTGAAGGTGTAGCCGGCAATGATCTGGCTCACCGTGAGAAAGGCCGGTGCGTCGGCATAGCGAAGCCCAACGATGATGGAGAGGATCTCGCGTTTCTTCGCATCGCCGAGCGCTTCACCGTAACTGACCTGGTCCGCTCGCAGCGACTGGGGCCCCACCCACGCGCAGGCCGACAACGAGAGCGCAAACAACCCCAGCGCGAGGTTCGATAGGCGTCTGGTCGGCATGCGGAGGAGAGAAGGGCGCATCGACGCCGACTCTGCCCCGCTTCGCAGCGATCGACCATCGGCGAATCCTTACGCCGGTCGTCGGCCGGCACCGACTACGCTTCCCGCACCCCGGGGCGTAACGCCACACCCGCGGCAACCAAGGCGACCAGCGCGGCGCTGGCGGCGGCGGTGAGGGGTGCGCCGACGGTGCTAATGACCACCGCGGCGGGAAAGTCGCCGAGGGGCCTCAACCCCATGATGAGCAGCGTGTTGAGGCTCATGACGCGGCCGCGCATCTGCGGCGGCACGCGTGTCTGCATGAGCGTGATCGTGGTGGCGCTGACGCCCACCTGAAAAAGGCCGATGCATAGCTGCGACAGCAGCGCCCACACAAAGGAGCGGCTGAGCGCAAACCCGACCAGCGCCACCGCCCACAGGCCCGCAGCGCTGAGTACGATACGCGCCTTGTGCCTCGGGTCGTGCAGCGAGGCCAGCGTCAGTCCGCCGGCCACGGCGCCGATGCCGGCGGCGGAGAACAACAAACCGATCTGCGTCGGATCGAGATGCAGCACCTGTTTGGCGATGATGGGGATGAGCAGCGTGGGCGATGGACCGAAGAATAGCAGCGCCGCGAACACACCGATGAGGGAGGGCAGCGCCTGGTCGGCGAACACCGTGGCAAAGGCTTCACGGATGGCGCGGGGATTGGCGGTGCGGAGCGCCGAGCGCTGTTCACGCGAAGGCACCCGGATGGCCA
>Ga0116228_10000140_pt1 | contig 47324 bp, 44 predicted proteins | sample S1TSphfallax_2_FD_89694 | JGI IMG/M metagenome (GOLD analysis project Ga0116228, IMG submission 89694) | Host-associated microbial communities from peat moss isolated from Minnesota, USA - S1T2_Fc - Sphagnum fallax MG | ecosystem: Host-associated > Plants > Peat moss > Unclassified | place...
AAGCGAAAGGGCTGCGTGTTGAACAGCGACGGTGCGTTGCGACCGGCATCGACGATGCGCCGCAACGCCATCGGCGGCAGCGAGCCTTCGGCGAAGGCGCGCGCGTGCGTCGTTCGCGCAAGGAGCGCGAGCGCATCGGAGGGCGGCGTATTCGGCGTGGTGGTCGTCGTCATCGTGCGTGGGCGGTCGCCGACGCGTGGGGCTTCGGCGAGGCGTGCTTGGCCTTCGCTGCGGCCGCGGCGGCCTCTTTGTGCGCGTCCTCGATCATCACGAGCGCGGCGCCCTTCGCGTTCGCGTCGACCCCGCCGGCGTGGATCAGGGCGACCCCGCGTGCGATCTTGCGGGTCTTCGGATCGTAGTCGTAGGTGATGGTATAGAGTCCGGAGATCGCCGTCGTCGGACTCGTGCGGATGTACATCTGCAGCGCGTTGCCGTAGGTCTGCACGTTGAAGTTGGCGTTCTTGGAGAGCGTCTTCGCCTTCGCGTTCGTCACCTGACCGAGCTTATTCGTCGACACGACGAACGCGGTGTGCAATGCCGACTTCGGCAGCATCGCCTCCATCTGCGCCTTCGTGAGCGAGTTGCCGGCGGGCGGCGTCGTGGGCGGCGGCGTTGCGGCGATCAAGCACACGGCAGCACTCGCGACGAGCGCGCCGGTCAGGCGGCGGCCGATCAATTGCGCGAGAGCGCCGCGAAGGCCGCGCCGCACGATGCGCACGCGACGATCACCTGGAAGGTTTCGGCTGCTTCGCGCAGCTCACGCGCCGTGCGGGCGTGCTCGTCACTCCCGCAGGAGCGGCACGGCGTGGTGGAATTGCGTTGGGGGCGTTCTTCTTCCACGAAATCGGCCTTCGGTCTGATAACGGGACGCGCCTCCGGCACCGCCGAAGCGCGTTCATCGATGGGGAAACGAACGCTCGGTTCGGTGACGAACCGGAGTGCGTGCGCCGCGCTCGCGCTGCTGATGTTCGTGCTCGGCGCGCTGCCTGCTCAGGCCGCGCGCCCGCTGCTGGATTCGGGGAAGTGGGACAACTACTTCGCCCTCTTCGCGCGCAACGATTCCGTGCCGTGGAAGCCGCTGACGCTGCGGCTCGACACGTACAGCGGCGCGGCGGTCGACTTCGCGGCGTACGACGTCGATCCGGCCGACGTGCTCGTCGCCGGCGCGAACGCGCGTCCGCGCGCGATCGATACGTCGCATCGCACCGCCGTCGCGCGCTGGCGCTTCACGCCGCCCCCCGGCTTGCGCTTCGCCTCGAACGATGTCGCCGTGCCGCTGCAGAACCGCGAAGGCTTCTTCGTGATCGAAGCGCGTCGCGGCACCGCGGTGCAGCAAGTGTGGCTCAACCTCTCGCGCGTCGGCCTGATCACCAAAGAATCGGCCGGCGGTTCCTTCGTCTACGCGGCGGATCTCGGCACGGGCCGCGCGCTTTCCGGCATGCGCGTCACCTATCTGGTCGGTCGGTCGTTCACCTACGGCCTCACCGACGCGCACGGCGTGTCGCGCGTGCCCGGGCGCGCACGTTTCGCACTCGCCGAGTGGGGCAAGAGCCGCGCGTTCGTCTCGTTCTTGCCGCAGTCGCCGCCGCCGTCGTCGGTCGTCGCGGTGCGCGTCGATCGCGGCGCGGTGCGCGCGGGCGAGACGGTGCGCGTGATCGGCTTCGTGCGCAAGCGCAGCGGCGACGTTTACAAGCCGGCGACGGGCAATGCGGAATTGCGCATCGTCGCAAACGGCCGCGAGCTCGTGAAGACCACGGTCGAACTCGACGGCGCCGGCGCGTTCGGCACCGAACTCGCCGTGCCGGCGGACGCGCCGGCCGGCGACGTCGTGGTGCTGGCCTCCGCGGCCGGCGCCAGCGGCGGCGCGACGATGCACGTCGACGGCGTCGGCGACACCGCGCTCACCGTGCAGGCGCCGTGCACGACGTCGTGCCCCTCCGACCAAACGATTCCGCTCACCGTCGCCGCGCGGCGCCTCGGCCTCGTGGCGCCGAATGCTGCGATTCGCGTGCGCGTGATCCGCACGCCGCACGTGCTCGCGCCGGGCCAGCTCGCGAACGGCCCGGCGTGGGGAACGACGCCGGTCGTCGATGCGACGGTCACCACCGACGCGACCGGCCTCGCGCACGTGACGATTCCCGCGCCCTCCGACGGCCTCGCCTCGACCTACGGCGTGATCGCGAGCAGCGGTGCCTCGACGGCGTCGACGACGCTGGTCGCGCCGAACGCGAAGATCGCGCTCGCGGTGCGGCCGCTGAGCGCCGCGATCGACGTGAGCGATGCGGCGGCGATCGACATCGACGGTTTCGGCGCGCTCGACGGTGCGCCGGCCGCGGGGCTCGCCGTGCACGTCACGATCGCGCACGGGCCGACCGCGCAGCAGCAGGACGTCACGCTCGATGCGAACGGCCACGCGCGCGTGACGTTCTCGAACGTCGCGCTCGGCATGAACCTCGTCTCGGCGACCGCGGCCGTCGACGGGCGCAGCGCGCTCGACGTCGCCGCCGTCACCGTCGCGCCGCAGGCACTCGGCGGCGCGGCATCCTCGAGCGCCGCCGACGTGCACGTGGCGCTCGATCGCGCGCGCTATCATCCGGGCGATCGCGTCGGCATCACCGCGACGTTGCCGGGCGCCTCGGGTGATGCGCTCGTGACGATGGAGAGCCAGCGCGGCGCGACGAGCGCCGTCGTCTCCACGCGCAACGGCACCGCCGCGGCGTGGCTGACCCTGCCCGAGACGATCGGCGCGACGTCGGTCGGCGTCGCGTTCGTGCGTGACGGCGCGATCGTGAACGCATCGGTTCCGCTCACCGTCGACGGCCCCGGCCACCAGCGCGCGTTGACGCTCGCGCTCGATCGCGCGAGCTATGCGCCGGGCAGCGTTGCGACGATCGCGATCGCCGACGGCGGCGACACCGACGCGGCGACGCTCGCGGTGCGCGTGAGCGATCGTCGCGTGGGCAGCGGCGCATCGTTCGACGACGTGCCGGGCGTGCTCGCCGGCAACGGCACGACGACGCAGAATCTCGCCTCGAGCGATCCGCCGTGGCACACCTGGGTCGCGCCGGCCAACTCGACCGCCGGCGACATCTTCGGCTTCGATCGTCCGCGCGAACTCCCGGCGGTCGATACGCCGCGCAGCGAGGTGGCGCGCGTGTTCTCGTGGGCCGTCGACCGGTCGGTGCACGATTCGTTCGACGTCGTCGTGCCGAAGGATCCGGGCACGTACGTACTCGCCGTCGTGAAGATCACCGACGACGGCGACGTGGGATCGGCGTCGATCGCGCTGACCGTGCAATGAGCGAGCGCGCGGTGCCCGCGCCCAACTCGGCGCGGTTGATGCTGCTCGACACCTACGGACTCGTCTATCGCGCGTTCTTCGCGTTGCCGTCGCTCACGACGACGCACGGCGTGCCGATCAACGCGGCCTACGGCTTCACGATGATGCTGAGCAAGCTGATCAACGACGAGAAGCCGACGCACGTGATCGCCGCGTTCGACAAGGGCCTCCCCGCGGCGCGCGTGGCGCTCTATCCCGCGTACAAGGCGCATCGCGACGAACAGCCCGACGAACTGCGCAGCCAGTTCGCGCTCGTGCGGCGCATCCTCGCGTGTTACGGCATCCCGATCCACGAGATCGAAGGCGAAGAGGCCGACGACATCATCGCGACGCTTGCACGCATCGCGACCGAGGACGGACAGCACACGCTCGTCGTCACCGGCGATCTCGATCTGCTGCAGACCGTCGACGATGCGACGACCGTGCTCACCACGCGCCGCGGCATCACCGACCTCGGCCGCTACGATCCGGCCGCGGTCGTCGCGCGCTTCGAACTCGAGCCGCGGCAACTGCCCGACTATCGCGGGCTCAAGGGCGATCCATCCGACAACTTGCCCGGCATCCCCGGCGTCGGGGAGAAGACCGCGATCAAGCTGGTGAAGGCCGCCGGTTCGCTCGACGCGTTGCTCGCCGATCCGGCGCTCGCCGGAACGCCGAAGCTCGAGAACCTCGTGCGGCAGTACGGCGAGCAGGCGCGCGTGTGTCGCGACGTCTCGCTGATCAAACGCGACCTGCCGCTCGTGCTCGATTGGGACGCCTCGCACTACACGCCGCCCACCAACGACGCGCTCTACGCGCTCTACCGCGATCTCGAGTTCAAGACGTTGCTCGCGCGGCTCGAACCGCCGGCCGATGTCGCCGCGATCGTCACCGACGAAGCGCTGCGCGGCACGTACACGTCCTTCGTCGCGTCGACCGATCCGCCGGAGTTCGTGCGCCTCGCCGCCCTGCTGCGCGAAGCCGCTTCCGCGCAACGCGTTGCCGTCGCGCTGCGCGGCGACGCGATCGGAGTGAGCGCCGCGAGCGAGACGGGCTTCGCGTTCACGCGCGGCGCGCTCGCGCAGCCCGCCGTCGGCGAGGCGTTCCGTACGCTGTGGTCGAGCGTGCCGCAGCTCGTCGCGTACGACGCGAAGACGACGATCGGCGCGCTCGGCCTGCCGCCGCGCACGATCGCCGACGATCCGATGATCGGCGCGCACCTGCTCGATCCGGCACGCAGCTACGCCGACGTCGCGCAGGCGGCCTCGGCGCTGCTGCACCGCTCGCTGCCCGACGACGATGCGGCCGCCGCCGCCGACGCGGCCGGCCGGCTGGCGCTCGTGGTGCGCGAACAGCTCGAGGCGCGCGATCAGCGCGGCCTCTACGAGGACGTCGAGGTGCCGCTCGCGGTCGTGCTCGCGAAGCTCGAACGCGCCGGCGTGACGCTCGATCCCGACGCGCTCGTCGATTTGCGCGCGCGCGTCGACGCCGACGTCGAGCGGCTGCAGTCCGAGATCTACGCGATCGCCGGCGAGACGTTCAACATCGGCTCGCCCCAGCAACTCGGCCGCATCCTCTTCGACAACCTCGGCTTGCCGCACGGCGGGAAGAACAAGACCGGCTACGCGACCGGCGTCGAAGTGCTACACGGGCTCGCCGCGAGTTTTCCGATCGCCGCGAAGGTGCTCGAATACCGCGAGGTCACGAAGCTCAAGAACACCTACATCGACGTGTTGCCCACGCTGATCGATCCGCGCGATCACCGCCTGCACACGACGCTACAGCAAACGGCGACGGCGACCGGACGGCTCTCCTCCACCAACCCGAACTTGCAGAACATTCCGGTGCGCAGCGAGCTCGGCCGCCAAGTGCGGCGCGCCTTCGTTCCGTCGGGTCACGATCGCGTCTTGCTGGCCGCCGACTACTCGCAGATCGAACTGCGCTTGATGGCGCATCTCTCGGGCGACGAGGCGATGCGCGAGGCGTTCTGGCAGCATCAGGACATCCACGACTTCACCGCGCGCAAGATCTTCGAGGTCGGACCGTTCGCCGACGTGACGCCGAATCAGCGGCGTATGGCGAAGAGCGTGAACTTCGGCTTGCTCTACGGCATGTCGGATTTCGGTCTCGCGCAGCGGCTCGAGATCGATCGCGGCCAAGCGCGCGCGATCACCGAGGCATACTTCGCGCGCTTCCCCGGCGTGCGCGGCTACATCGATCGCTGTCTCGAGGAGGGCCGCGAACGCGGCTACGTCGAGACGCTGCTCGGCCGCCGCCGCTACATGCCCGATCTCACCGCGCGCAACTACGCGTTGCGCTCGGCCGCCGAGCGCGAGGCGACGAATGCGCCGCTCCAAGGCAGCGCGGCCGACTTGATGAAGCTCGCGATGGTGCGGATCGACCGTCGTCTCGCCGATCGCGAGTCCGACGCGGTGATGATCCTGCAGATCCACGACGAGTTGATCTTCGACGTCGCGCGCGACGCGTTACCGGCGATCGCCGCGACGATCAAGCACGAAATGGAGCACGCGCTCGAGCTGAGCGTGCCGCTCGAAGCGACGCTGAAGAGCGGAGCGACGTGGTACGAGGTCGAGTCGTTCGACCTCGACGAAACGGGCGCAGCATGACGCGCCCTCCGCTTGCTGCCGCCTTGCTGCTCGCCCTCGTCGCCACCGCCGGCGCCGCGCGCGCCGGCACGCCGTGCCCCGCACCGAGCGCGACGCCCAACCCGCTTCCGGTCAGCGTGATCGCGCCGAAGGCGACGCTGCAGTTGCGCGTCGCCGACACGTTCACGACGCGCGAGTACGGTCTGATGTGCGTGACGTCGCTCCCGGCCCACACCGGCATGATCTTCGTCTTCAGCGGCGGCGACCGGCGGCAGTCGTTCTGGATGAAGAACACGCTGATCCCGCTCGACATGATCTTCGTGCGCAAGAACGGCCGGGTCGACACGGTCGCGGCGAACGTTCCCTCGACCACGACCGACACGCAAGACATCGACATTCCCTGGCGCTACGGCACCGGCAGCTACGTGATCGAACTGGCCGCGGGCGAGGCGGCGAACGACGGCATCGTCCGCGGGTCCCACCTCGATCTGCATCGGGTCGGCCCGTCGAAGGACTGACGCAGAACCGTCTTGATTGGGCATGGATGGTTCGTGCTGCTGTTCGTTTCGACGGTCATCCCGGTGCCGGTCGACACGCCGATCCCGTGCCTGATCTGCACGGCGACGGCCGCTGCGACGACGACGACCTTCAGCGGAACGATCGCGCGGGTCGACGCGGCCGGATTGCGCGTCTTCGATTTCGTGACGCGCCGCATCATGGTGTTCGAGGTGCCCGCCGGCTTCCACGCGGTGCAGGCCGGCCAGAACGCGGCCGCCGACGGCACCCTCGCCGCTGCCAAGCCCGGGCTCTTCGCGCGCGTCACCTACACCAGCGCCCGCGGGCGGAACACCGCGGTGAAGGTGCTGTTGCTCACGGGCGCCCAGTGCCGCACCTTCATCGCGGCCGAACCGCCCGGTAGCGCCGCGGTCGTCTGCCCCGACTAGCCGGAACCATTCCGGCACCCGGCGTGTCGTAGAGCCCGGTGCCCGAGCTCCCGGAAGTCGAGACGATCGCTCGCGGCCTCGCGAACGCGGTCGTCGGCAAGACGATCGGTGAGGTCGAGGTCGTGATGGCCAAGATCGCCGTCGCTCCGCCCGGCGTCCCGTTCGCGGAGACGTTGCGCGGCGAGCGGATCGAAGCGGTCGGTCGCCGCGGGAAGTACATCGTGGTCCAGCTCGGCTCAGGCCGGCGTCTGACGGTGCACCTGCGGATGACGGGACGGCTGATCGTCCAGTCCGCGGATGTCTCGGAACCGCACCCCTACACGCACATCCGGATCACGTTTCAGGACGGATCCCGGCTGTGTTTTGCCGACGTCCGCCAGTTCGGTCGCATGCGCTTGCTTGCGGCCGATGAGGCGTGGGACGCCGACGGTGGGGTGGAACCGCTCTCGGAGGACTTTACCTCCGACGCCTTTGTGAGTATGCTGGACGGGCGTCGAACGCCGATCAAGACGTTCCTGCTCGACCAAAAGCATCTTTCGGGCGTCGGGAACATCTATGCGTGCGAAGCACTGTGGGTCGCTGGGATCCGTCCCAACCGGCCCGCATACCGGGTGACCAAGCCGGCCCGCCGGCGGTTACACGGCGCGATCCGCGACGTCTTACTCCGCTCCATCGAGGCGCGGGGAACCAGCGTCGACGATTACGTCGATGCCGACGGGCTCAAGGGCGGGTTCCAAAACCAGCTGTCCGTCTACGGGCGACTGGGCGAACCGTGCGAACGATGCGGGAAACCGATCGTGCGAACGGTTCTCGGCCAACGCGGCACTTGGTGGTGCCGTGGCTGCCAAAAATAAATTTGAAAGAAGCACACACACCATTTCTGCTACCATCACGCCGGAGTCGCCGGCACTGACCGAAGAAGAAGATCAACTCGCGCTCGAGCAGCGCCTCTACGAAGAGAGCCTGAAGGTTCTCGACGAGGGCCAGGTGCTCACCGGCGTCATCGTTGCGAAGTATCAGGACGAACTGCTCGTCGACATCGGCGGCAAGTCCGAGGGCATCCTTCCCTTCCGCGAGCTCTCGCTCGCGATCGAACCGAAGGAACTGAGCGTCGGCGACAAGCTCGAGGTGATGATCCACCGCATCGACGAGCAAGACGGCCAGCTCTACTTGAGCGAACGCCGCGCTCGCGCGCTCAAGACCTGGGAAAAGGTCATCGAAGCGCACGACAACGACGAAGTGATCGAAGCGACCGTCACGCAGGTCGTCAAGGGCGGCGTTCTCGTCGACCTCGGCATGCGCGGCTTCGTCCCCGCCTCGCAGATCCGCCGCCAGCCGGTGGGCAACCTCGACGAACTCGTCGGCAAGAAGCTGCGCCTCAAGGTGATCGACCTCGATCACAAGCGGCACCGCGTCGTGCTCTCGCAGCGCCAGGTTCTGGAAGAAGAACTCAACCAGAAGAAGCAAGAGCTGCTCGGCACGTTGCAGGTCGGCCAGATTCGCGAAGGCGTCGTCGTGCGGCTCGCGGAGTTCGGCGCGTTCGTCGACCTCGGCGGCATCGACGGCCTCATCCACAACTCCGAGCTCTCGTACGCACGGATCAAGCATCCGTCGGAAGTCGTCAAGATCGGCGACACGGTCTCGGTCGAAGTGATGAAGTTCGATCCCGAAGCGAAGAAGGTCTCGCTCTCGCTCAAGCACGCGCTGCCCGACCCGTGGGTCGAGCACGCCGACGCGCTCTTCGAGACCAACAAGCTCATCGCGCAAGTCGTCAAGGTCACCCCGAACTATCTCCTCGTCGAGATCGTCCCGGGCGTGCTCGCGATGGTGCCGAAGGGCGAGTTCGACTCGGCCAAGCAGTATTCGCCCGGCGAAGACGTCGAGGTGACGCTGCTCACGATCAACCAGGCCACGCGCCGGATCACCGGATCGATCCAGCACGTCGCCGACGTGTCGCCCGACGAGATCATCGACTACACGGCCGACGACGCGTTCAACCCGCTCGGCGCGGAGCTCTCCGCTCCAGTCTAAGGCGCTGCGTGAAGCAATTTTCGTCTCGACGAAAAGTGCATCCGGGCTTTGGTCGAAGCACCAAAGCCCGGTAATCAACCGCACCAAAGCCCGGTAATCAAAACAGAGGCAGCAATGCCTCTGTTTTTGTATACAGCGCTCGTATGAGATTCGCTTCACGCGCCGGGTTCGTGCTGGTGCTCTTTGCTGCGTGCGCGGCCGTGCCGGCGGGTGCCGTTCCCGATCCGCACGCGCTGTTCGCGCGCGAGCGGCGCGCGTCCGGCGGCGACGCGTGGAACGGTGTCGCCGCGCTTCGCGCCGAGGGAGTCTCGATCAGCGGTGGAGCGCCGAGCACGTTCACGCAGCTGGTCGACCGCGCGACGGGCTTCTCGATCGGCGTCGCGCACATCGGCTCGGTGACGGACGTGTCGGGCTTCGATGGCGTTGCGTGGGACTTTCAGGGCAGCGCCGTCGGCGAAAATACACTCCCGGCGTCGGTCGCCGACGCGATCACGCAAGCCTATGAGGCGCGCGACGGCTGGTGGAATCCGCACGATCGTGCTTCGATGACCGCGCTCGGCGCGAGCGGCGGCGACGACGGCGTGCGCGTGGTGCCCGCCGGGGGCAGCGCGATCGACGTGTGGTTCGATCGCGCGAGCGGATTGATCGACCGCACCGTCGCGCACACGGACACGGGGCCGGTCGTGACGGTCGACGACGACTATCGCACCGTCGGCGACCTCGTGCAATCGTTTCACTCGGTGCAGACCGACGCGACCGGTGCGGTGACCGTCGTGAACGTGTACCGTCTCATCCCGCTGCGCAGCGTGCCGGCGAACGCGTTCGCGCGCCCGGCGACGCGCGTGCTGGGCAGCATTGCCGGCGGTGCGGCCGCAGCCGTCGCGCCGTTTCGCTTCGACGCCGACGTGGGCTGGATCACGACGACGATTCGCGTCGGCGGGCGGCCGTCGACGATCATCTTCGATTCCGGCGGCGCGAATTATTTCGTCCCGGCGGCGGCGCGGCGGCTCGGACGACGATCGGGCGGCGGCATTGCGATCAGCGGCGTCGGCAACGGTAGTGTCGACGCGGGGCTCGCGCAACTCGGCACGATTCGCCTCGGCAACGCGCAACTCGCCGATCAGCACGGCATCGTCGCGCCGCTGCCGTACGTCGTCACGCACCCGATTGCGGGTCTCGATACCGACGGTCTCATCGGGGCGGAGTTCTTGCAGAACCTCCGCATCGCGTTCGACTTCACCCGGCATCGGATGACGCTCACGCCCTTTACCGCCACGCCGGTCGTACCGCCCGGCGCGTCGGTCGTGCCGCTCGTGACCGACGGTGGTCACGCGTACGTGCGCGCGGCGGTCGACGGCGTCGCGGGATACTATCTCCTCGATACGGGCGACTCCGGCGGCATCACGGTGTTCCGCCGGTTCGCCGACGCGCACGGACTCTTCCGCGGACCCGGCCTCACCTACGTTTCCTCCGGCGGCGTCGGTGGCCGCCTCGCGTACCGCACCTATCGCGCCCGCTCGTTCGCGCTCGGCGGCGCGGTGGTGCACGCGCCGCCGGTGACGGTGAGCGAAGCCTCGGCGGGTTCGTTCGCCTCGCGATCGGTCGCCGGGAACATCGGCATCCGCGTGCTCTCGCGGTACGGGCTCACCTTCGACTTCGCGCACAAGCGCGTGACGTTCGTGCCGACGCCTCGCCTCCGCGAGCCGTTTCCCACCGACCACACGGGGCTCTCGCTCACGCAGGTGGATCCGTCGGCGCTCGTCGTGCTCAGCGTCGTGCCGGGATCGCCGGCCGCCGTCGCCGGCCTCACCGCCGGCACGCGCATCGTCGCGCTCGACGGCACGAGCGTCGGCGGCGCGAAGCTGGGCACGGGCAACGCGTCGCCGCTCGTGCGCGGCACGCAGACCTATTCGCTCACGATCGTTCCGCCCGGCGGCACGCGGGCGACGGTGACGATTCACCCGCGCGTGCTGCTGAAATAGCCCTCGCGGTGCAGACGATTCGCGTGGGTCTCACGGGCGGGATCGGCGCGGGAAAGAGTGCGGTGGCGGAAATCTGGCGCGAGCGCGGTGCGGCGATCATCGATGCGGACCTGCTCGCGCGTGAGGCCGTCGCACCGGGCTCCCCGGGCCTCGCGGCGATCGCTGCTCGCTGGCCCGGCGTCATCGCCGCCGGTGGTGAACTCGACCGCGCCGCACTGGCACGCATCGTCTTTGCCGACGACGACGAGCGGATGCGGCTCAACGCGATCGTGCACCCGCGCGTGCGCGAGCTCGCCTTCCAACGCGAGGACGCGTTACCGGCCGGTTCCGTCGCGGTGCACGTGGTGCCGCTGCTCTTCGAGAGCGATTCGTGGCGCACGTACGATGCGACCGTGCTCGTCACCGCGCCCGACGAGCTGCGCCTCGCGCGCGTCGTCGAGCGCGACGCCGTCGATGCGCAGGGCGTGGTGCAGCGGATGCACGCGCAGATCGCACCCGCGGCGGCGCGCGAGCTCGCGACCTACGTGATCGAGAACGACGGCGATCGCGACGCGCTGCGCGAACGCGCGGAGCGCGTGTACGACGACGTGCTGGCGCTACGGTGAGCGAGCGGATCCGCGATATGATCGCGGCGGATATCCCCGACCTCGACGCGCTGCTGCAGATCGCCTACGGCGCGTCGCGCTCGTACGAACGGCGCTTGCGCGATGCGCTCGCGAACCCCACGGCGCGCACGCTCGTCATCGAACAGGACGGCAAGCCGGCCGCGATGGGCACGCTGCACGATTACTCGACGATCGGGTACGTGGCACTGCTCGGCGTCGCGCCGCAGCACCAGCGTCAAGGCATGGGGCGGCGGCTCATGGACGCGCTGATCGGCGCGTCGCGCGAGCTCGAGCACGCCACGCTCGCGCTCGAGTCGAGCGATGCGGCGCTGCGGCTCTACGAGACGCTCGGCTTCACGCCGCTCGGCGTCACGCTCGGATTCGCCGGGCCGTGCTCGCTCGACGTCAGCGCGACCGACCGGCGCGTGCGCCGCGCGATGGTCACCGACAGCGAGATCCTCGCCGCCTACGACGCGGTCGTCTTCGGCGGCGATCGCGCGACGACGATCAATACCTGGTTCGCCGACGGCCGTTGCACGGTGTTCATCGCCGACGACGGCGATCACATCGGCGGCTACGTCGTCGCGCGCGAGGGTCGCATCGGACCGTGGATCGCGCAGTCGCCGGGCGCGGCCGCCGCGCTCTTCGACGCGGCGCGCGCGACGCTCGACGGAACGATCGCGGTGGTGTACGTGCCCGAAGAGAATCTCTCCGCGCTCGCCATCCTCGCGCAACGCGGCTGGACGCCGCGCACGCGCAACACCTACATGGCCCTCGGCGACACCGCGAACATCTCGCGCCGCGGCATCTTCGGCCTCATCAGCCTCGGCGAGGGTTGACCGCCGAGAGCATCCCTAGTCCGGTTCGGGTGGTGGCGAGGGTGCGTTTTCGTAGGCCGGCGCGAAGCGGCCCACGTCGAAGATGCGGTTGTCGCCGCTCGCGTCGAGGAAACCGCGCACGATGTAGGTGCCGATGGGCCGGATGCCGAGCGCGCGCGAGAGGCGCACCGAGCCGTTCGCATCGTTGAGCTGCGGAATGCCGCCGAGCACGGTCTGCGTGCCGGCGATCGTGACGACCGTGCCCGGTTTGAGGTTCGCGATGTCGGCGATCGGCATCGGCGGAACGAACGTGATCTGTTTGTCGACGATCATGCCGAAGTTCGTGCCGAGCATCGCAACGCGCACCGTATAGCGGCCGGGCGCATACGATCGGCGGTCGGCGGTCGTGCCGTCGATCGTCATGCTCGCGAGCTTCAGCCGGCCCGGCGGAACGTCGATCTGACGGTTCACCGGAATCGGTTTGTGCCCGTTGAGCGACGACCACACGGGCGAGTCGTCCTGGATCACGTCGATGCGGAAGAGATCGGCGGTCGGAAAGTTCAGTCGCACGACGCCGTTCGTCGTGTTGTTCACCGTGATGCCGACCGTGAACGGCGCGAGCAGTTCGTCGGCATCGCGTTCGAGCGTTACCTCGGCGACGATCGGACTCTTGCGCTCGCCCCCGCGCGGCGCGGCGGTCGCGGCCACCGCCGCGATGATGAACTCAGTTCGATTCACGGCGCCGCCGGAGCGGAAAGGCTTGCGGTGTCACGAGCGTGACCGATTTGTGCGTCACGCGCACGAGGCCGACGTCGGCCAGCACGCCGAGTTCTTTGGTGAGCGTCTCGCGACTCGTGCCGATCAGGTCGGCCAAGTCGCGATGCGTCAGGTTGATGCCGATGCGCAACGTGCCGTCGCCGTTTTCTTCCCCGTACATCGATGCCAAGCGCCCCAACGCATCGACCAAACGGCCGGGCACGCTCTTGCCGGCGAGTTCGGTCAGTTCGCGCTCGGCTTCCGTCAAACGGCGCGCGGTTCCGGCTGCGTAGGCGCGCGCGAACCCGACGTCGGCGGCGAGCAGATCGCGCATCGCGCTCGCCGCGATCGAGTGCACGCGCGAGGGTTCGATCGCGATCGCGCTGGTCGTGCGGATGCGGTCCGACTCGATCGCGGAGAGTTCGCCGAAGATGTCGCCGGGCGTGCGAATGCCGACGATCGTCTCGGATCCCGAGACGTGCGTGCGCACGATCTTCACCCGGCCGTCGTCGACGATGAAGACGCGATCGGCGACGTCGCCGTCGCGATACACGGCGTCGTTGCGCGCAACGGTGAGACGCTTCGCCGCGGCGAGGAACTGCGCGCGACGCGAGTCGTCGAGATCGTCGAGCGTCATCGTCCCCCGCGCAGGACGCGGCCGGGCCGCGCGCCGGTGTAGGCACCATCGCGCAGCACCGCCGTGCCGTTGACGTAGACGTGCGCGATGCCCGTCGGCGCTTGGAACGGACGCTCGTAGGTCGCGTGGTCGACGATCGTGCGCGGATCGAACACGACCAGATCCGCCGGCGCGCCGAGCGCGATGCGCCCGCGGCCGGTGAGGCCGAAGAGGTCGGCCGGCAGCGAGGTCATGCGCCGCACCGCTTCCTCGATCGAGAGCGTCGGGCGGCCGCGGACGAAGCGGCCGAACACGCGCGGAAAGCAGCCGTAGGTGCGCGGGTGCGGCACGCCGCGGGCGGTGATGCCCTCGTATGCCCGCGCCGACGCGTCGCTGCCGATGCAGCAGAACTCGGCCGAGAGCACCGTCGCCACGTCGTCTTCCGACATCGAGAAGAACGCGCACTCGACGCGCAGTTCTTCCTCGACGAGGATGCGAATCGCGGCGCGCGCCGGCGAGAGGTGCCAGTAGCCGGCGAGCTCGTCGATGCGGTAGCCGGCGAAGCCCGCGTTGCGCTCGGTGCCGGCGTCGGTGATCAGGATGTCGTGCCAGCCGTCGCCGCCGGTGGCGGGGTCGCGTGCGAGCGTGAGCGCGAGCGCGGTGGCGGCGACGACCTCGGGATCGTTCAGCCGTTCGAGCGTCGCGGCCGCGCCGCCGCGGCGAATCGCGTCGGGCAGAATCGTCGCGAGGCCCGTCCAGCTGGCGACGTACGGATACACGTCGACGGCCGCATCGGCGCCGCGGTCGCGCGCACGCCCGATCGCCGCGAGCGTCTGATGCACTTTGCCCCAGTTCCGTTTCCCCTGAGCCTTGTGATGCGAGCAGCGCACCGCGACGTCGGCGGCGGCGCCGACCGCCAGCGCTTCGTCGACGGCGGCGATCACGCCGTCGCCTTCGTCGCGGATGTGCGAGACATAGCGCGGCGCGCCCGCGTCGCGCGCGGCCGCGGCACATGCGGCGAGTTCGGCGACGTCGGCATAGCGGCCGGGTTCGTAGATCAAGCCGCTCGAGACGCCGAGCGCGCCCTGCTCCACCGCCTCGCGCACGAGACGCGTTTGCGCCGCGAGCTCGTCGCGCTCGAGCCGGCGCGCGGCGTCGCCCGCGACGGCAGCGCGCGTCGTGCCGAGCCCGACCAGCGAGGCCACGTTGGCTGCGACGCCGCCGCGCTCGACCGCCGTGAAGAACTCATCGAACGTCGTCCAGTCGACGTCGACGCGATACTCGCGCGCATCGCGCACTTTGCGTTCGCGCGCCGTGCCGTGCAGCGGCGCCGCCGACGTGCCGCAGTTGCCGCCGATCTCGGTCGTCACGCCCTGCGTGATCTTGCCCAACATGCGACCATCGGCGAGCCAAAGCTCGTCGGAGTGGGAATGCACGTCGATGAAGCCGGGCGCGAGCGCCTGACCGTCGCAGGCGACGGTGACGAACGACTCGCGTTCCGAGCAGTCGCCGATGACGGCGATTTTGCCGTCGGCGAGGGCGACATCGGTGACGTACGGGGTGCTCCCGTTCCCGTCGTAGATGCGAGCATTACGGAAAATTGTGTGCAGCAGCGTTTAGCCTAGCCTTCGCCGGGTACGGGTGTCCGAGCGTTACCAGGCTTTAGAGGGAGTACCGTTCGGATCATGTCGAGCACGGAAAATACCAAGGGCAGCGGCGGTGGGATGAGTGTCCGCGAGGCTGGGAAGCGCGGCGGAGACCGCGTGAAAGCGAAGTACGGGTCGGAGTTCTACGAGGCGATCGGTCGCAAAGGCGGCGAGGCCACGAAGAGCAAGTACGGTCCGGCGTTCTACGAAGAGATCGGCGCCAAAGGCGGACAGAAGCCGAAGCGCACGACCGACGCGTAGTCTGCATGCCCGACGAGCAGCAGCCCAAACCGAAAAAACCTACGAAGAAGAAGGCCGATAATCCCGAGGGTGAGATGTCGGTACGGGAGGCGGGCAAAAAGGGCGGCGATACCGTCCGCGACCGCTACGGCCCGGGCTTCTACGAAGAGATTGGCCGCAAAGGTGGACAAGCCACGCGCGAACGCCATGGGGCCGGTTTCTATGAGTCGATCGGTCAAAAAGGCGGCAAGGTCGTCAAGGAAAAGTACGGCGCCGACTTCTACGAGCAGATCGGTCACAAAGGCGGTCAGAAGGTCAAGCAACTGATCGCCGAGGCCAAGAAAAATCAAGCTGCCGTCGAGGCGGCGGCGGCCGAAGAGAAAAAGAAAAACGAATCCTAACGGCACACCCCGCGCTTGGCCAGGCGCTCCCATTCCGCACGGAGCGCCTTCAGGTTCGGGTTGACGCCGTACGGAATGTCGGGCTGCAGCGAAAACACGAGCGCACCCGTTTGCCACGCGACCGCGCGCGGATAGCGGGGCGTGCCCATCGTGAAAAACGCGTTCGGGCAATCCTTGGGCCCGCGATAGGCACCGCTCGCGTAGAGTTGCTCGAGCGATCCGCCGGCGCGCGGCCACTCGCGCAGCACGTAGAAGATCCCACCCTCGGGGTACTCGTAGCCGATGCCGCGGTTCTCGGGGTGATCCTTGTCGTCGCCATGGAACGGCGGGATCAACGCAACCTCGGTGTAGCTCGTGCTCGGCACGAAGGGGTGAAACGCGATGCGTTCGCGCGCCTCTTCTTCGCTCATGGTCAGGCCGAATTTCTCGAGAATCGTCCCCGGCTTGACGTCGAAAAACGGGACGGCCTGCGCGAAGACCGGCGCGGCGAGGGCGATGACCAACGCGAAGATCGCGCCGAGACGAAACGAAGCACGCATGCCGCTTCCTTCCCTACATCGTGCCGACGATCCGGCCGAGGGTCGTCGCGCCGGTGAGGAAGTCGATCGTCGCGCGATCGACGACGATCTCGAGCGGTCCGGCGCTGATCGTCGTGCGGTTCGGCAATTCGAGCACGTGCGCGTAGCCGAGGTAGTGTGCGCCCGTGGTGATGAGCCGCCGGTGCAAGCCGCCGATCTCATCGAACGTCACCGGACCCGTCACGACGAAATCGTTGAGCGCGAGGTTGGCCGAGATGTGCTTCGCGCGCACGTGCATGTAGGGCTTGCCGTTGCGCAAGATCGTGCCGTCGCGAACGTTTTCGATCTCGGCGGTCGTGCCGTCGGCCGACATCGTCGCGGAATCGTAGTCGAGCGACCACGATTTGCCGTCGACGCGCTTGTCGCTCGCGCGGCCGCCGGTGAGCTGCGTGAGTCCCTGATGCGGCGGCGCGGGGATGTCGTCGCCCGCGCGCATCGTCTGATAGCCGACCCACGACAGCGCCGCGACGGCCACGAGCGCCGCCACGATGCGGAGCGCGTTCAGGCGCGCCGCGGCCACGGCGCGACGGCGGCGAGCGCGAACACGAGCAGCACGATACCGATCGGCTGCGGACCGATGCGATCGTAGAACGTCGGCACCGGATCGCCGATCGTGCCGATCACGATCTCTTGCGTTTCGAGGCCGCTGCGCGCGCGCCAGGTTCCGTCGGGGGCGACGATTCCGCTGATCCCGGTCGCGGCAGCGCGGACGATCCAGCGGCCCGTCTCGACCGCGCGCAACGTGGTGGCTTGCGCGTGCTGATAGGGGCCGTCGGAACTGCCGAACCACGCGTCGTCGGTCGAGACGACGAAGAACCGCGCTCCGGCGCGCGTTTGATCGACCGCGAGATCGCCGAACACCGATTCCCAGCAGATCAACGTGCCGGCGAGCGAGAGCGGATCGAGTTGCGCTCCGTGGCCGGGCGTGAAGTCGCCGATCTCATCGACGCCGGGCAACGCGCGCAGCGATGCCGGCAGCGGCAAGAATTCCGCAAACGGCACGAGTTGACGCTTCGCGACCAGCGTGACCGCGCCGTTCGGTGCGACGTACGCGAGCACGTTCGCGAGCGCGCCGCTGACCGGATCGCGCGCGAGCGTGCCGACGGCGATCTCGGCGTGCAGCTGCTTTGCGAGCGCGCGGAAATGCTCGCGCGCGCGGACGTCGGCGTTGATGTCGGTGAGGATCACCGTCTCGGGCCACACGACGAGTGACGGATGTGCGGGTGCGGCCGCGAGCGTCATGTCGGTGTAGCGTTGCACCGCGAGCAATCGCGCCGCGTCGCTCGACTTGATCGCTTGCGCGATGTTGCCTTGGATCGCGACGACACGATAGGCCGGCGTTGCGAGCGTTCGCGCGGGCCAGGCGAGCCACGCCGCCGCGGCGACGGCGAGCGTCACGAGCGCGACGCTCGCCGCGATGCGGCGCAATTCCACGCGATCGATCGCGACGGCGGCATATGCCGAGACGAGCGCGGTCGCGAACGTGAGCCCGTAGCCGCCGGCGAACGCGGCGAGCGGACGCAGCGGACTATCGACGAGCGGCAGACCGAGTTGGCCGAACGGCACGCCGAGCACGCCGCTCGAGCGAACCCATTCGGCCGCGGTGAATGCGGCGGCGAACACCGCGGGCACGAGCGCCGGCGCCGTGCGTCGCACGGCCAGCGCGGTGACGAGCGCGGTCGCGGCGAACGCGAGCGCCTCGCCCGCCGCGGGGCCGAGATCGATGATGAATCCGAACGGTCCGAGCAACGCGCCCGCCGTTTCGCCGAACCACGCGAACGAGAGCACGAAGAAGACGAGCCCGCTCACGTACCCGTTCCAAGCGGCGACGCGCGGCGGCAGCGACGACCACGTGAGGAAGAGTCCGCCGAGCGCGAACGGGATCAGCCACCATGCGCCGACGCGCGGGAAGGCGAGATGCAACGCGAACGCGCAAAACGTCGACACGATTGCGGCGCGTGCCGTAGGGGAGAGAACGATGCGGCGGCTTGGTTTTGCCGTTGGTGCAATGTCGATGGCGGTGGCTGCCTGTGGGCGGATCGTGACGTTGCCGACGAACAATGGGCTTTCGATTCCGGCGGGCGATATGTCTATCCGCTTCGGGACGCTCGGCCCTCTGAATTTCAGCAGCTTCTACTACGTGGTGATCTTCAACACCAACGGCAACGGCGTGACGCCACTGGCCTCCTCGCTCACGAGCTACGCCAACTACTCGTTCGCGCTCGTGTTCGGCGGCAACGGCGTCACCGGCGCGCAGTATCAGCTGCTGCAGGTGATTTCGACCGGGTCTTCGGCCGGCTTCACCACGCGCGCGATCCCGATCAACCCGCTCTACGTGTCGAGTTTCAACGCCAACAGCAATAGCCTCGGCACGCAGTTCACGTTCGTGTTCAATCGTCAGCTGCTGCTCACCGTGCCGAATCCGAACGCGAGCGCGACGCCCTCGCCGAGTCCGTCGGTCACGTCGAGTCCCTCGCCCTCGCCCTCGGCGACGCCGACGATCTCACCGGGCACCTCGACGCTCTGGGGAATGAACTTCTTCTCGACCGACACGAACTTCAACCCGATCGACGCGATCGCGAACAACGGCATCAACGATACGTCGTTCACCTACGTGGTGAACACGCTCGCGGTCTTCGACGAACCGGTGAACAAGCCGAATCCGCCCCCGGTCCAGGTGTCGAACTCGAGCGCGCAAGTCATGACGATCGAGGTGATCAACAACCCGTAGGGCGGGTTAGCCGTTATCGCACGGCGGGTGTCCGCAGATGCATTCGCCCTCGTTCTCTTCCTCGACGTCGTCGCGCTGGCGACACTCCTCGGAGCAGTACGCCGCGCCTTCGGTTCCACCCGTCACGGTGCAGTTGCAGTACTCGTATTCGCACGGCTGCGTCATCGTATTCATGGCTGCTCCCTTACCCGTTTATTGCGTTCCGAAGAACTGATCGGTGGCGAAGGATTGCGGGACGATCGATGTCGTCTGACCGAGCCCGAAGTTGAGCGCTTGCGAGGGGAAGGCCAGGATGTCGAGCGTCACCGCGACCGACTTCAGCTCTTGGTTGTACGAGATGCGCACTTCGTAGCAATCGCCGATGATCCGGCGATAGTAGATGGTCTTGTTCTCGAGCCGGCCCTTGTTCTTCCAGTCGACGAAGGTGGAGAACTGGATGTCGGAGCCGCGGCCGAACGGCGTGATCAGCTGCACGTTGGTCGACTCGAAGCCGTTACCCGGACCGGGCGTCCACGCGCCGCCGATCACGAGCGAGGAGAGCGGGGAGGGTCGCGTGAGCAACTGGTACTGGATCGGCTGGGCCGCCATGTTGAACGCGGTGCCGGTCTGCAGCGTGAGCGCGTAGGTGTCGCCGTTGAACGCCTTGAGCACTTCTTGCAGGTTCTTGTACGCGCCGCCGATCGTGTCGAACGAGAACGGCTCGTTGCCCAGGCCGTTGATGTGCTGGTTCGAGTAGCTGAGGATGTTGTCGAAGTGCGGACCGAGCGGCGTGGTCAGCGTGAACTGCTGCTCGATGAGCGCGTGCTCGTCGCCCGTGCCGTAGATGTCTTGCTGCACGTTCACCGATCCGTTGAAGAGACCGATCGGCGTCGACCAGAGACCGGGGCCGAAGTTGATCGAGGCCTGGCCGCGCGTCGTCGCGAGATCGGCGAGCGGATCGCTGAAGAGGCCGTACGAGAACGTGCCGGTGACCGGGAACGCGTGGAACCACGGCGTGAGCGTGCCGAGCGGACGCACCTCGAGTTCGGGCAGCGTGCTCGCCTCGGTCGGCACCGTGCCGTCGTAGCGGTCGACGATGAGATCGTAGGCCCACGTGTTGCCCGTGAGGTGCAGGTCGTCGTTGAAGTGCAGCGTCGAGTTGACGTCGGCGCCGCCGGTGTAGAGCTGGCTCGTGTTCGAGGTGAACGACGCGGTGAACGCGTTGCTGAACTTCGGTGAGAACTGGTAGTTGTCGGCGATGCCGTAGTTGCTCGTCGTGCTCTCGCCTTGCGTCGACTGCCGCTGGAAGCTGTAGTTCTCGGTGTCCTTGGCCGTCGTCTTGGTGAGCCCGAGCGAGAGCGTGGTCGTCGCCGGGAGATCGATCAGCGGCCCGTAGTCGGCTTGATACGTGTACTGCGCGATCGCGCGCATCACTTTCGAGAGGTTCTCCTGGTCGCTGAGGCTCACGTTCCAGGTCTGCGAACCGTCGGTCTTGTTGTAGAGCCGGAAGATGTTCACGTCGAGCACGCGTTTGTTGCGCTTGGTGCGCCACGACGCGACGTAGCCGAGACCGTAGCCGATCTTCGTGTAGTACTCGATGCGATAGTAGCCGTAATAATACGGCGTCCTTCCGAACCCGATCTTGGCCTTGATGTAGAAGCCCTCGGCCGCGGAGTAGCCGATCAGCGGGATGAAGTTGGAGCGGCCGCCGCCCAAGCCTTCCTCGTGGTGCAGCGGGATGATCAGCACCGGGAGATACAGCACGGCGAGCGGACCGAGGAAGAGCACGACGTGTCGCAGCACGGCGCGCTGGCCGGGCGTGATGTCGAGCGTCTTCGATTCGAGGTGATAGCCGCCGTGCGGGTTCGAGCAGGTGGTGAGCGACGCGTGCGTGCCGTGCGTGTCGCCGTTGCGCAGCGTGACGAGCTCGCGCGCTTGGAAGTAGACCTTCCCCGTCTCGACGCCTTCGGTCGAGTCGCCGCGGCCGTTGATCATCGTCGCCGTCTGGTTGAACGTGTCGAAGCGAATCGAATCGGCGGTGAACGTCGAATCGCCGATCCGGTTGCGCAAGTACGTGTGCCCCGTCACGTCGATGTAGCGCACGCCGTCGTAGTGCGCGTGATCGCCGACGAGCAGCCCGTCTTGATAGATCAGGTTGACGTGGCCGTCGAGGTCGAACGGCTGGCCCGGATTGCGATTGCCGGTCAGCTTGTCACCGATGATTCCGTACTTGCCGGGCGCGAGCGTCTCGGCGGGCGCGGGCGTCGGCGTCGGCGTCGTTTGCGGGGCCGCACCACGCTGAATCCGCCCCGGTGTGAAGGCGGGGCTCGGGGTGACGGTCGGGGTCGCGGTCGGCGTGGGCGTTGCGGTGGGCGGGGGACTCGGGGTGAAGATCGGGCCGGCACTCGGGGGTGGACTCGGCGTCGCGATCGGCGTCGGCGTCGCCGGGACCAGGTATTGCGGTCCGGGTGAGAAGGCCGGCGAGGCCGAGGGCGAGGGCAGCGGTGGCGGCGTCACCTGCGGCGACGTGCTCGGCAGCGGCGGCGGCACGAGCACGCCCGGCCCGCCCGGCACCTTCGGCAACGGGATCAGCGTCGGCGTGGCCGTCGGGGCCGGCGTGGGTGCGGGCGACGACGAGGACGTCGCGTCGGGTTCCGCTTGCGCGACGAGACACGGCGATTCGAGCGCGGCCATCGCGCGCGCGGTGCGCGGATCGTCGACGTTCGCGTTGCCGCCGCTGCTCGCGAGCGACGGCGAGATCATGCCGACGACGAGCGTCAGCGCCATCGCGATCGCCGCGAAGTTCTTCAACTACCGGTCTTCTTTGACGATCAGCGCGATGCCGGTGCCGGCCATGATCGCGTTCGGAAGCCAGGCGGCTAGCCACGGCGAGATCGCGCCGTTCTTTCCGAAGGCGGCGCCGACCGCATTGAAGATGTAGTAGATGAAAAACACGACGACCGAGAGCGCGATGCCGAGCGTGCGGCCCTTCTTGCCGAAGCGTACCGCCAGCGGCAGCGCGATGAAGACCGCGATGAACGATGCGAACGGCAGCGCGTACTTCTGAGCGAGCGTGATCTCGAGTTCGGCGAGATCGCCGCCGCCGGCGCCGGTCAGTTTGCGAAAGCGGATCTGCTGCGCGAGCGTCTTCGCGTCCATCGCGTACGGATCGTTGTACGCCTGGCTCAAGAACTTGTCGCCCGTATCGCCGAGCGGCAGCGGCACCGTGATGTCGCGGGCGGAGACGGTCAGCGCTTGCACCGTTCCATTCGGTAACACGCGCGTCTGAATTGCACCTTGGAGAATGATCTCGCCGTTCGCGATCGATGCGGTCTTCGCCGTGGTCACGTCGAGGAACGGCGAGTTGTGGCCTTGCTCGAAAATCATCACGTTGTGCATCTCGTGCGTGTCCGCATCGACCGAGTCGATGTAGAACGTCTTGCCGGTCGAGGGATCGCTGCGAAAGATGTGCGGCTCGAGCGGCAGCGCCGACGTGCGGTACACGATCTGGTAGAACGTGCGCGTGGAGAGATCGACCGCGGCCGGCGCGATCCGCTCGTTCACGCCGAACGAGACGAGCCACATCGCGAGGCCGAGGATGATCGGCGTGCGGCAGATGCGGAAGAGCGAAATGCCCGAGGTTCGCATCGCGTCGAGCTCGTTGTCGGCGGTGAGCCGGCCGAACGCGAGCAGCGTGCCGAACAAGCACGCGAACGGAAACGCGAACGGCGTCGCCTGCGGCATCCGCGCGACGAGGAAGCGCAGGATGAGGAACGGGGGCGCGCCCTTGTTGATCAGGTAGTCGGCGGCGAGCACGAAGATGTTCGCGAACCAGAACACGTAGACGGCGGCCAGCGCGAAGGCGAACGGGCCGGCGAGCTCGCGCACGATGTACGCGTCGAGGATCGGCAGTCGCAGCCGCGGGCGGAACGTGCGCGCGAAGGCGCCGCGCTGGAGGCTCGGGGCGACCGCCATGCTAGCGCAGCGAGGCGATCACGCGCGCCACGTACGAGCGCGTCTCGGGGATCGCGGGCACGCCGTGCGCCGCGTCGACCTCGCCCGGTCCCGCATTGTACGCGGCGAGCACCAACGCGAGGTTGCCGCGATAGCGGCGCAAGAGATCGTGCAGGTAGTGCGTGCCGCCGTCGACGTTGGTGCGCGGATCGAACGGGTCGGCGACGTCGTACTGCTCGCTCGTCGCGGGCATCAGCTGCATCAGCCCTTCGGCGCCCGCCCGGCTGATCGCGGCGGGATCGCCGTGCGACTCCGCGTCGATCACCGCCATCACGAGCGCGGGCTTCACCCCGTACTCGCGCGCGGCGCGCGTGACCATCGCGGCGAGTTGCCCGTCGGGTAACGCGTGCGGACCGCCGGGCACAAAGCCGCCCTGGCTGCACCCAAAGAGTGAGCCGAGGACCAGCAGCATGACGATTGCGCGCAGGTTCAAGCCCGGGCCCTTTCGGTTGGGCGGAATCCTAGGCCTGGAGGCGCGGCTACGTTCGTGCGAGGCAGGTCTGGTAGAACGTCTGCAGGTCGGCGCGCAGCGCGCGCAGTGCGTCGACGTTGAGGTAGATCATGTGTCCCGAGGGATAGTGGCCGATGGAGATCCGCCGCTCCACGCTTGGATCGAGGCCGACATTGGCGAGCTCGTACTCCGTGCCGTAGAACGGCGTTGCGAGATCGTACCAGCCGTTCGCGCTGAACACGCGCAGGTGGGGGTTGGTGTGCATGGCTTCGCGCAAATCGCCGAGCACGTTCGGCGCGAGGCTCAGGTTCGAGGAGCCCTCGCGTTTGAAGTTCCACGCGCCGCTGACGTCGTCGACGAGCACGCGATAGAGCGCATCGCCGGTCCAGTTCAGCGTCCCGTGCGCGTAGGCGCCGAAGGCCGCGGTGAACGCCGGCGCGACCGCTTCGTACGAGGGGTCGTAGTCGGGCTCGTTGCCATTGTGATCGAGCGCCACGCCCGCGAACCGTCCGTCGTAGCGGCCGATCACGCGACCCTCGCTGCGCAGCAGTTCGCTCTCGAAGCGCTCTTTGCTCACGCGCAGGTTGGCTCGCTCGAGAAAGGCGACGTCGAGTCCGATCAGATCGTGGAGTTGCGTCGCGAGGCGCGTACGTTCGTCGGCGGCGAGCGGTTGTGCGCGCAGCACGGCCGGCAGATACACCTGGTCGGTGAACGCGCGCGCGCGCGCCGCGGCGGTCGCGACGTCGGGCGCCGGACTCGGGACCTTGTGGTGATACCACGCGACCGTCGCTTCGCTCGGAATCGCGAACGCGTCGACCAGGTTGTCACCGTCGCCGCCGTTGCCGAAAACGTCGGCGTAATCGAGCACGGTCGACATCAGCACGACGCCGCTGACCGCGATGCCGCTCTGTTGCAGCCGGTCGGCGAGCCCCGCGCTGCGGAACGTGCCGTAACTCTCGCCGATCAAGAAGATCGGACTGTTCGTGCGATCGTTCGCGGCGAGCCAGCGGCGGATGAACTGCACGAACGCGCGCAGGTCCTCATCGATGCCGTAGAAATCCTTGGTCGTGCCGCTGCCGGCGAGCGTGCTGTAGCCGGTGCCGACCGGATCGATGAAGACGAGGTCGGTGAGGTCGAGCAGCGTGAACGCATTGTCGTCGAGGCGATACGGCGCCGGCGGCGTGAACGTCGCGTTCGACGTGACGAGCCGGCGCGGGCCGAACGCGCCGAGGTGCAGCCACACCGACGACGATCCCGGGCCGCCGTTGTAGCAGAACGTCACCGGACGCGCGCGATCGCCGGTCGTGTAGGCGGTCGAGAAGACGTTCGCGATCGGCTGATCGTGCGCGTCGCGCAAGATCAGCGTGCTCGCGGTCGCGGTATACGCGAGCGCCGTGCCGTCGGCGAGGCGGACCGTGCCGTGCGTGACGACGCTGCGCGCGAGCGCCGGCGGGTTCGGCGGATCGTCGGCGCGCACGGCGCGCGTCGCACCGAGCACGGCCGCGCCCGCGGCCGCCCCGCGCACGAACGCGCCGCGTGAGAGCGGCGGCGTCACTGCGGAACGGAGACGCTCGTGCCGCCGGCGACCTCGATCGCCACGCGGCCCGGCTTGGCGCCGTTCTGCGGGGGGATCAGCTGAAATTCGTACGTCTTCACGCCGCTCGCGGGCGACGCATACGAAACCTGTTGCGGCGAGCAGAGCCCGTCGGTGCAGAACGACGCGACCCACGCGGGACGCAAGCCGGTCGCGCGCAGCGTGACGGCCGTGTTGGCCGGTGCCGCGACGATCAAGCGATACTTGAGCGTCGATGCGACGCTGCCCGGAAGATCGGGGCCCGTCCACGGCGCGATCGAGACGACCGGCTTGCCGCTGCCGCCGGCGAGCGCGACCGCGATCAGGCCCTCTTGCGTGCGTTCCTTCACGTTGCGCTTGAGACGCTTGTATTCGCCGTTCGCGGCGAGGCGATCGCCGTACGCGTTGGCCTGCGCGAACGTGCGCTTCGCACCCGCTTCGTCGCCGAGCGACACGTAGACGTCGGCGAGGTCGAGCGACGTGTCGGCCACGTCGGCGATCGCGTCTTGCGTCGGCGTCTTGCGCGCCGCGGCGCGCAGCAGCGCGAGCGACTTCTCGTAGGGCGCGACCGCGTCGTGGAATTTTCCGACGCGCTGTTCTTCGAGGCCGAGGTCCGACCAGCCGTCGCCGTCGTTGGGCTTGAGTTCGGTGTAGCGCTGCGCTTGCGCGAGGGCCTGAGCGTAGTCGTGGAGGCGGTAGTACGCGCGCCCGAGGGAGGCGATGAGACCGGCATCGGCCGGTGCGAGCGCAATCGCCGATTGGTAGGCCTGCACGGCGTCCGCGAAGCGGCCGAGGTCGCCGTCGCCGCGCGCGATGAGCGTGAGGCCGCGCACGCGTTGCGCATCGGTCGTCGCGGCGTCGCGCACTGCGGTGCCGGCCGCGACGCGCAGCGTGCCCTCTTCGGTGACGGTGCGTTCGTAGTCGACGCTGTTGGTCTCGTCTTTGTCGGCGATCGTCTCGGCGCGATCGATCGCGGCGTTCATCGCTTTCATGGCGGCTTCGCGCTTCGCCGCGTCGGTGAAATCGAAGTGCGCGGGTGCGAGCATCGCGTCGATCGTGGCTTGCGTCGCCGAGACGAACGTGGCGTTGCGGCCCGCGCGCGCGGCGTCGACGTACGTGGTGAGTTGCGCCGGCGTCACGCCGCCGACCCAGCGCGCGCGCACGACGCCGTTCGCGTCGACGACGACCGTCGTCGGGATGCCGATGATGCCGAACGCGTCGTACACGTCGGGGCCGGCGAGTTCGGTCGGGTACGGTACGCCCTTCGCCGAGAGGAACGTCTTCACGATCGGCGCGGTCTCGGTCGTGTCGACGCCGAGGAACACCACGCCGCTGCCGTGGAGCTTGTTGTACGCGGCGATCAGGTCGGGCGTCTCGGCGCGACACGGCGGGCACCAGGTGGCCCAGAAGTTCAGCACCGTGACCTTGCCGGTCGCCGCGCCCGTGACGGGGGCGCCGTCGAGCGTCTTCGCGCTGAACGCCGGGACGGGATTGCCCGGAATGGCCGCGGGCGGAGCGGGGGCAGGAGCCGGGGCCGCGGCGAGCGTGGCAACGAGCACGGCGGCGAGGGGAAAACGCATGAGGTCGCTGCTTCGGCAACGGCGAGGCGTTTCCACGCGCCTGAGCGCTCAGCCCGTGCCGTAGAACAGCGGCGAGGTCGCCGCCTCGGCTTGCGCTTGCCACAGGGCCGCCGCCTCGGCGGGCAGCGACGCGGCGAGTTCGTCGGCCTCGCGCGTGAGATCGGCCGCGAGCGTGCGCAGCCGTTCGGCGCCGGCCAGCAATTCGCCGCGCAACTGATCGCGCGTGCGTGCGTAACGCACCTCGATGTCGTGCCGCGTGCGATAGTCGAGTTCGCGCACGGGCAACGCGGCGAACTGCGCGTCGAGCGCGCGCCGCCACTCGACGAGCACGTCGATGCGCCAACTGCGCAGGTGCGGCACGGCGCGCAAATTGCCGAGCGTGCAGTGCGTCGCGTTGGTGACGCCGTAGCGCGCGAGGTCGCGGATCTGGCGGTTCTCGATTCCGGTCGTCGGGCCCGACGGCGTGACGAGGCTGCCCGGCACCTGCGGCACGCGCGGGATCGGATGACGCGCGAGAAACGTCGTGGCGTCGTGTCGCAACTGCGCATCGCGCGCCGAGGCGAGGTCGCGCGTGTAGTTCGTGCGTTGCGCGAGCAGTTCGTCGCGCACGGCGGCGAGCCGCTCGCGCTCGGCGACGAACGGGCCGGCGTTCGCGACCTCACGCCAGCGCGCGTACCGCGCGCGGAACGCGGTGCCCAACCGCTCGAGGCGTTCGCGCCGGGCGCGCTGCTCGGCGCGCAGCGCGGGCCGGCGCGCGAGCGCGATCGCGGCGGCCGGCATCGCGACGAACGCGAGGATCGCGCGATCGGCGCGCACGCGCGGCGTGGTGCCGATCGGATCGGGCCGCGCCGGCGGCGAGGGAACGGCGGCGATCTCGCGCCAGATCCGTTCGACCTCGATGTCGGGGAAGCGCTGCCACGCGCTCTCGTCGACCGGCGGCGCCTGTTCGGGACGCGGCGCGAAATAGTAGAGCCCGTTGCTTTCGAGTTCGCACCACGGACACGCGACGCCGCGCACGTAGCGATGACGCCGGCTGAGCTTGCACGCCGCGGTGTTGCTCTCGAGCGCGCGCAAGGCGATGCGCCATTCGCTCGCGGTGGGGCGCGCGGCCGGATCGCCGAGGAACGCGCGTTCGAACAGCGCTTCGATCGCGTCGGGCAGAGCCGCGAGCGCGAGGCTGCCCGGCGGCGGGCGCAGGCCATCGCGCGCGGCGTCGGGCCCGTAGAAGAAGTGGCCGGCCGCGACGTTGGCGCCGATCGTCGCATCGCCGGTGAGGTGCGGCGGCAGAATTCCCGCGAACGGGTGCTTGCCGACGAACAGCAGTTGGAACACCATCACCGCGAGGCCGAAGGCATCGTGCTGCGGCAGCCGTTCGATCGTGGCGAGATCGGCCGATTGCAGTTCGGGCGGCTGGTATTCGGGGACGCCGACCGTGCAGCGAAAGAGCCGGCCGTCGCGCCGGAACTGAAAGCTGTCGCAGTCGATGAAGAGCGTCTTCGAGGTCGGATGGATGACGACGTTGTTGGAGTTGACGTCGCCGACGACGATGTCGCGTTCGTGCATCGCCTCGAACGCGCGCGCGACGTTGAGCGCGGCGTGCACGAGAAACGTCCAGTGCGCATCGGGGAAGAGCTCCTGGCGGCGGCGCGGCCCGAAGAGCTCGTGCAGCGGCAGTTGCGAGCGCAGGCGCGGCATCAGGAAACCGACCGGACCGGCGTCGTCGCACAGCACCGCGCTCGGCCACGCGGCGACGCGCCGCAGCGATCCGTCGCCCGAGGCGGCCATCGCATCGAGCTTGGCGATCTGCTCGTCGCCGGGCGTTTCGGCATAGATCTTGGCGACGAGACCGGGGTCGTCGTCGACGGCGTAGACCGTTCCCTCACCGCCCGCGCCGATCTCCGCGCCGAGGGTCCATGCGGCGCCCGCGCGATCGCGCAGGATCGTACGCGGCGCCATCGTCGTCATACGGTCGAGGAACCCGTTCCCGTGGCTGCCAATCCGACGGGCATACGTCGCACGTTTTCCAAGAGATGCACTCCATTGGACGATTCGACCCAGACGCCATTCGTCGAGAGTAGCGCGATCACGACCGGGTTCGCGAACGTGGAGTTCGCCGAAAATCCGGAGCCGCGCTGCCCCTGCCTGCTGCTGCTCGACACCTCGGCGTCGATGATCGGCGAGCCGATCGCGCAGCTCAACCTTGGTCTCCAAGCGTTCAAAGACGAGCTGGCGTCGGATTCGCTGGCCGCCAAGCGGGTCGAGGTCGCGGTGCTGACCTTCGGCGGCAACGCGCCGCAGCTCGCCGCCGACTTCACCGACGCGGCCAGTTTTCAGCCGCCGCATCTCGCGGCGTCGGGCGTCACGCCGATGGGCGCGGCGATCCGCGACGGCTTGCAACGCCTCACCGTGCGCAAAGAAACGTACCGCACCAACGGCGTCGCGTACTATCGGCCGTGGGTCTTCCTGATCACCGACGGCGAGCCGACCGACGAGTATCACTCGGCCGCGAAGGCGGTCCGCGAGGGTGAGGAACGTGGCGGCTTCTCGTTCTATGCGGTCGCGGTCAAGGGCGCGAACGTCGGCAAGCTGGCCGAGGTCGCACCGCCGCAGCGCCCGCCCGTGATGCTCGACGGCCTGCGCTTTCGCGATCTCTTCCAGTGGCTCTCGAAGTCGATGCGCACGGTCTCGCAATCGCGGATGGGCACGACCGTGAAGCTCGAACCGCCCGGGTGGACGACGGCGATTACATGACGTGGCGATCGGTTGACGGGTACGCCGTCGGCACGTCGCATCTCGAATCGAACGTCCCCTGCCAAGACCGCTGCGAGGTCGGCGTCGTCGCGGGCGGACGTGTGGTCGTGGCCGTGCTCGCCGACGGTGCGGGCAGCGCCGCGCACGCCGAGCGCGGCGCGGAACTCGTCTGCGCGGCGTTGATGGGCGCGATCACGAACGACGTCGAGGGCACCTACGATCTCGCTTCGATCTCCGACGTCACGGTGCGGTCGTGGCTGGCCGACGCGCGCGCGCACATCGCCGCCGACGCGGCGCAGAACGAACGTGATCTGCGCGACTACGCCGCGACGGCGCTCGCCTGCGTGGCGGGTGAGAACCACACGATCTGCGTGCAACTCGGCGACGGCGGCATCGTCGTGCGGCCGGCGGGCGATGCGTTCGCCGTCGCGATCTGGCCCGAGAACGGCGAGTACGCGAACCAGACGTTCTTCGTGACCGACGACGATGCGTTCGAGCGGCTGACGATCGCGCGCTTCGGCCGCGTCGACGACGTGGTCGTGTTCTCCGACGGGCTCTCGCGGTTGGCGCTCGACCACGCGTCGCGCACCGCCTACCCGCCGTTCTTCGAGCCGTTGACGCGGACCGTGCGCGAGTCCGACCGCTCGCGCGCCCAGCTCTGCACCGACCTCGACACGTATCTCGGATCGGGCCCGATCAACGCCCGCACCGACGACGACAAAGCGATCGCCATCGCGACCCGTCTCACGCCCCGCTAAGCCGCGGCGGATCGCTTTTCGTTCGGCGGGCGCGCGGGTACCGTGCGGCTATGTCGCAATCCGTCGAGATCCATCCGAAGAAACCGGCGCCGGGACGTACGGGAGACTAGCGTGCCGACCGTCGGAGATTTTCTCATCGAGCGCCTCGTCGCGTGGGGTGTGAAGCGCATCTACGGCTATCCGGGCGACGGGATCAACGGCATCATCGCCGCGATCCACCGCGCCGAGGATCGCATGGAATTCATCCAGGTGCGCCACGAAGAGCAAGCGGCGTTCATGGCGACGGCGCACGCGAAGTACACCGGCGAACTGGGCGTGTGCGTGGGAACGTCCGGTCCCGGTGCGATCCATCTGCTCAACGGGCTCTACGACGCGAAGAGCGACCACACGCCGGTGCTCGCGATCTGCGGGCAGGCGGCGATGTCGGCGATGGGCAGCGAGTACCAGCAAGAAGTCGACCTGCAATCGCTCTACAAAGACGTCGCGAGCGAGTACCTCGTTACGCTGATGACGCCGACGCAAGTGCGGCATGCGATCGATCGCGCGGTGCGCGGCGCGCTCGGCCATCGCACCGTGACCGCGCTGATCTTCCCGAAGGATCTGCAAGACGAACCCGCCGCCGAGAAGATCCCGAAACGGTTGAACTTCAACCATTCGGGCATCGGCTTGTCGCGCGCGCGGTTGCTGCCGCCGCAGGCGGATCTGCAGCGTGCGGCCGATGCGCTCAACGCGGGCACGAAGGTCGCGATGCTGGCCGGCGCGGGCGCGATGGGCGCGGAGGACGCGATCGAAGCGGTCGCCGATCGCCTCGGCGCGGGCTGCGCGAAGGCGCTGCTCGGCAAGGCCCTGCTGCCCGACGATCTGCCCTGGGTCACCGGCACGCTGGGTTTGCTCGGCACGCGCGCGTCCTCCGACATGATGAGCGCATGCGACACGCTGCTGATGGTCGGATCGAACTTCCCCTACGCGAACTTCTTGCCGAAGGAAGGCCAGGCGACGGGCGTGCAGATCGACACAGCGCCCGAGCGCATCGGCATCCGCTATCCGATGGAGGTGAATCTGCAAGGCTCGGCGCGCGACACGCTCGAGGCGTTGTTGCCGCTGCTCGAGCAGAAGACCGACGGCGCCTGGCGCGAGCGGATCGCGTCGTGGCGCGATCGTGAAGCTGACGTCGACGCGACGCGCGCGGAGATCTCGGGGAATCCCGTCAATCCGGAAGACGTCTTCATCGCGCTCTCCGACCGTCTGCCGGACAACTGCATCATCAGTTCGGATGCCGGGACCTCGACGAACTGGGCCGCGCGCCATCTGAAGATGCGCCGCGGCATGAAGTGGTCGCTCTCGGGCGGTCTCGCGACGATGGGCTCGGCCGTGCCGTATGCGATCGCGGCCAAGTTCGCATTCCCCGATCGCGTGGCGATCGCGTTGACGGGCGACGGCGCGATGCAGATGAACGGCATCAACGAGTTGATCACCGTGACGCGCTACTGGAAGCAGTGGGCCGATCCGCGGATCGTGTTCTACGTGGCCAACAACGGCGATCTCAACCAGGTCACTTGGGAGATGCGCATCGAGACGGGCGTACCGACCTTCCCCGCCTCGCAGGAACTGCCCGACTTTCCCTACGCGGAGTTCGCGCGGATGCTCGGCTTCGAGGCCGTGCGCGTCGAGCGCCCGGAGGATCTCGGCGCGGCGTGGGATCGCGTGCTCAATGCCGACCGGCCATCGTTGATCGAGGTCGTCGTCGACAAGACGATCTCGATGCTACCGCCGCACATCTCGCTCGATCAGGCGCGTTCGTTCACGAGCGCGATGCTCAAGGGCGACGCGCAAGCGGCGCCGGTGATGGTGCAGTCGGTCAAGGGCGTGCTCGCCGGCATCGTTCCACACGAGCACGCGCGCGACCGCGGGTAGGGCGGCGAACTACGTGGTGAGTTCGCCGCCCGAGATCGTCTCGAAGAGGAACCACGTGCGGCGTTCGGACTCGTCGATGAAATTCTCGAGCAAGCTCGCCGTCGCGACGTCGTTGGCGTCGTTGCACGCATCGTGTGCCTTGCGCAGAGCGGCCGTATAGTTGCGGCTGTCTTCGCAGAGGGTCGTGAGCATCTCGAGCGCCGTGTGCTCGGCGGCATCGTCGTCGGCGATGGTCTGCAGTCGCCCGATATGGCCGATGGAGCGAATCGTCGTTCCGCCGATCTTCCGCACGCGCTCGGCGAGCACGTCGGTCGTTGCGAAGATCTGATCGGCGTGCTCGTCGAGCAGCAGATGATAGTCGCGATAGTGGCTGCCGACCATGTGCCAATGGTAGTTCTTCGTCTTCAAATACAAAGCGAATGCGTCGGCCAGCAAGACGTTCAGCGCTTCCACGACGCGATCGCGCGCCTGGGGATCCAAATCGGTCGGCGTCGCTAGCGATGCCGGCACCCCACGTTGCAAAGTTCCCGTTCCACTCATAGATGTTCTCCTCGTTTCTGCGTCCGCATCGGACCGTAACACCGTGTAGACACGGCCGGCATCAGGATCGTTGCAGGCGTCGGTCGCGCCGCTCCTCGTCAAGCTGCGGGCGATCGGCTTCCGCCTCGCGATCGACGACTTCGGCAACGGCTATTCCTCGCTCGACGACCGGCGGCGCTTTCACGTCGACCGGATCACGATTCCGCAGAACCTTGCGCACGAACTCGGCATCACCGTGATCGCCGAAGCCGTGGAAACCATGGCGCAACTGGCGTTCTTGCGAAGCGGGGGTTGCCGCGAAGTCCAGGGTTACGATTTGGCGGCCGACGCGGAACGCGTCCTGCGCGTCGGCTCGCTCCAGCCGGGCCAGCGCGAAGCCAACGCGGCCGTCTGACCCGTTTCTCTGGCGGCGACGCTTTGCGACGAACGCACGTTCGATGCGTACGTTAATGTTGCGTCGTGCGGGATTGTCGGTGGATGCTTCGTGGGCTATAGTGGTGAAAAGTGGGTCCCAGTGGAGCCTAGTGGAGTATTCTATTGGTGGCGGAGCGGCCTTTGTTCACCGGGTCGGTCGAACACAGCCTTGACGACAAGGGCCGTCTCGTCGTGCCCGCGCGCTTCCGCGAGCGGCTCGGCACGGGGTTCTTCGTGACGATCGCCGAGCCCGATCCGTGCCTCGCGCTCTACCCTGCCTCGGCCTGGTCGGAGTTTTGCGCGAAGCTCGAAGCCGCGCCCGTGAAAGACGCGCGGTATCGGGCGTTCGTGCGCCATCTCTTCGCGCACACCGAAGAGCTCTCGTGCGACAATCAGGGCCGGCTCGTGCTCCCTGCCGCACTGCGCGCGTGGGCGAAGATCGAGAAGGACGTGACGTCGATCGGCTCGCTCACGCGCGTCGAAGTGTGGTCGAAGGAGCGCTATCAGCAGACGCGCGACGAGGCCGCATCGCTCGCCGACTACCGCTCCGAGCTCGGGCTCTACTGAGGCGATGCGTGCCGCCGCATCTCTCGGTGCTTCCGCGCGAGTCGATCGATGCGCTCGCGATCGTGCCGGACGGCACGTATGTCGACGCGACCTTCGGGGCCGGCGGTCACACGCGGTTGATCCTCGAGCGACTCGGGCCGGCGGGCCGGGCGCTCGCGTTCGATGCCGATCCGAGCGCGGCGGCGCATGCTCCGGACGATCCGCGCTTCACGCTGGTGCACGCCAACTTTCGCGCGCTCGCGGCGGAGCTCGTTGCGCGCGACATCGCGCAGGTGGACGGCGTGCTCTACGACCTGGGCGTGAGTTCCATGCAGTTTGACGAGGGCGAGCGCGGCTTCTCGTTCCGCAGCGATGCGCCGCTCGACATGCGGCTCGATCCGACGCGCGGTCAAACCGCGGCGGAGTACATCGCATCACACGACGAGACCGAACTCGCCGACGCGATCTTCGCCTTCGGCGAAGAACGCAACTCGCGGCGCATCGCGCGCGTGCTCAAAGCGCGCCGTCCGCAGACGACGGGCGAACTCGCGGCGCTGGTCGCCGGCGCCGTGCACGTGCGCGGCAAACGCGAACGCACGCACCCCGCGACGCGCACGTTCCAAGCGTTGCGCATCGCGGTCAACGAGGAACTCGACGCGCTGCGCGAGAGCCTCGATGCCGCCGTGCGCGTCGTCCGTCCGGGCGGCCGCATCGCGGTCATCAGCTTTCATTCGCTCGAGGATCGCATCGTGAAGCTGCGCTTCCGCGAGGACGAACGACTGCGCGCGATCACGCGCAAGCCCATCGTTCCCGGCGATGAGGAAGTCGCCGCCAACCCCCGCTCGCGCAGCGCGAAACTGCGCATCGCCGAAGTCGAAAGCGAGACCGCCGCGTGATCGCACCGAAGGAATTTCCGCAACCGCCCGGCGATCGCGCGCCGCGCCCCGGTCCGGGTCGCGTCCACGTCCGCGCGCGCGACGCCGCTCGCCGTCGCGCGCGGCGCACGCGATTGCGCGGCTACGGTATGCTCGCGCGCATCACGCTCGCGGTGGTGCTGCTGCTCGCGCCGATCATGGGCTACGTGCTGCTGATGGGCAACTTGACGGCGTTGAACTATTCGCTCGCGCAGGCCAACGCGGAGAAACTCGACCTGCAAGAAGAAACGATGCGTCTCGACGACCGGATCGCCGCGCTCGAGTCGCGCGACCGCCTCGCCGGCGTGGCCGCGCGCCTGCACATGCACGACGCGGCGACGTACGCGGTGGTCGAGGTGCCGCGGCCCCTCGCTACGCCGCCGAGCGGCATCGCCTTTCTCGGCTCGCTCTTCCACCGGTAGGCGGGGCGTTCGTGGCTGCGCGGTCGTTCGCGCGCGTCCCCGCGGTACGCGCAAAACGGGCGATTCTGATCACGGTGCTGATCGCCGCGTGGCTCGCGTATCGTCTCGGCGACGTGCAGATCCGCCAAAGCCGGTGGCTCGCCACGACCGCGCTCGATCAACATTCGGTGATCGTCGACTCGTTCGCGCGCCGCGGTGAGATCCTCGACCGCGACGGCAACGTGCTGGTGCGATCCTTGCCGTCGGAGAGCGTGTATGCCGTGCCGACCGCGATCGACGAAGGCGACAAAGCGCGCATCGCCGCCGCCCTCTCGCCGATCCTCGGCTACACGCCCGAGCGCATCGATGCCGCGCTGCACGAAGACGTGCCGTTTCGCTACCTCAAGCGCAAGGTGCCGCACGACGTCGCGGAGCGCGTGCTCGCACTGAAGATCGACGGCGTCGGGCTCAAGCCCGAAGAGACGGGGAAGCGATTCGCTCCGGCCGGGCGGCTGGCGTCGACCACGATCGGCTTCGTCGGCTCGGATGAGAACGGGCTCGACGGCCTCGAGTATCTCTACGATTCGTTCTTGCGCGGCACGCCCGGGAAGGTGCGCGTCGAGGCGGACGACGGCGAGGATCGCGTCGCGCTACCGTTCGGTGACAACGCGGTGATCGAACGCGCCGTGCCCGGCCGCACGCTCGAACTCACGCTCGACTCCGACCTGCAGTTCGAAACGGAACGGCAGATCGGCGCGGCCGTCGCGAAGTGGCACGCGCGCAGCGGCGTCGGCATCATCATGGACGCGCACACGGGCGAGATCCTCGCGCTCGCGAGCCTGCCCGATTTCGATCCGGGCCGGTACGCCGCCGCATCGCCCGATGCGTGGCGCAACCGCGCGATCGAGGACGCCTACGAACCGGGGTCGACCTTCAAGCTGGTCACCGCCGCGGCGGCGCTCGAGAGCGGACGGGTCACCGCGGCCTCGCGCTTCCCGATTCGCGACGTGATGAGCGTCGGCGGCCGCACGATCCACAACGCCGAGGACGGCTTCATGGCAGGCTCCGGGAGTACGGAAACGCTCGAAGACATCATCGCGTACTCGCACAACGTCGGCGCGGCCGAGGTCGGCATGCGGATCGGCGCTCCGGCGCTGTATCATATGATTCGCGCGTTCGGTTTCGGCGAGCCGACGGGCGTCGATTTTCCGGGCGAAAACCCGGGCATCGTGCCGCCGGTCGACGCGTGGAGCGGCAGCTCGGTTGCAACGATCTCGTTCGGGCAAGGTATCTCGACCACACCGATCGCCTTGATCCGTGCCTACGCGGCCATCGCGAACGGCGGAATGCTCCTCAAGCCCCGGTTGATCCGCGCGGAATGCGATGAAAACGGCAAGGTCATCACCACGTACGGCCCACAGATCGAGCGGCGCGTCATGAGCGAAGCGACCGCGGCGACGCTGCGCGGCTTTTTGCGCGCCGTGGTGGTGCGCGGCACGGGCAATCCTACCGCCCAGGTCGCCGGCTACACGACGGCCGGCAAGACCGGCACCGCGCAGGTCGTCGAAAACGGGCAGTACGAGAGCGGCGCCTATGTCGCGTCGTTCATCGGCTACGTGCCGGCCGAGGCGCCGCAGTACGTGATCCTGGTGAAGATCGAACGGCCGCGCGGTGCGTACTACGGGAGCGAGGTCGCGGCGCCCGTGTTCGCCGGGCTCGCGCGCACGCTGATGTTGCACGAGGGCGTGATGCCCGCCGTGCCGCGCTTGGTCCGCCCGCGCGCGGGCGCGAAGCGTTCCCGATGATGCGCGAGCTCGATCGGCTGCTCGGCGTCCTGCACGCGCCCCGGATCGTCGGCACGTTGCCGCAGGCCGTCGGATCGATCACGGTCGATTCCCGTGCGGTCACGCCCGACGCGCTCTTCGTCGCGCTCCGCGGCGAGCGGACCGACGGCCACGATCACGCGGCCAACGCCGCGTTGCGCGGCGCGAGCGCGCTCGTCGTCGAACGCGAGCTCGATCTGGCCATGCCGCAGATCGTCGTCGACGATACGCGCGTCGCGATCTCGCACCTCGCCTCGGCGTTCTACGATCATCCCTCGCGCGCGTTGAACGTCGCGGGCGTGACGGGCACCAACGGCAAGACGACGACGACGCATCTGATCCGCGCGATCGTCGAGGCGGCGGGCGTGCCGTGCGCGGTGATCGGCACGCTCGGCGGGTCGTTCGGCGATCGGCGCTGGCCGCTCGAGAACACGACGCCGCTCGCCCTCGACCTGCATCGCATCCTCGCCGAGATGCGCGATGCCGGCGCGACGACCGTCGCGATGGAGGTCTCCTCGCACGCGCTCGCGCTCGGGCGCGTCGACGACGTTGCGTTCGACGTCGGCGCGCTGACCAACGTCACGCGCGATCACCTCGATTTCCACGGCACGTTCGCGCGTTACGTGGCGGCGAAGCTGCGGCTGTTCGATCTCGCGCGCCAGGCGGTGGTCAACGTGGACGATGATGCGGGCCGGGCGATCAAGAGCGATCATCCCGACGCGACGACCTACGCGATCGATCGCGACGCGGATCTGCACGCAACGTCGATCGCGCTCGCCGGCGACGGGAGCACGTTCGATGCCGGCGGCATGCACGTGCACGTCGCGCTGCCCGGCCGCTTCAACGTGGCGAACGCGCTCGCCGCGATCGGCGTCGCGCGCGCGCTCGGCGTCGCCGACGACGCGATCGTCGCGGGTCTCGCCGCGGTGCGCGCGGTGCCCGGCCGCATGGAGCGCATCGCCGCCTTCGGCATCGACGCGTTCGTCGATTACGCGCACACGCCCGACGCGCTCGCCAACGTGCTGCGCGCGGCGCGCGAGACGACGCACGGGCGGCTGATCGTGGTCTTCGGGTGCGGCGGCGATCGCGACGCGGGCAAGCGCGCGCAGATGGGCCAGATCGCGGCGGCCGCCGCCGACCGTGTGATCGTCACCAGCGACAACCCGCGCGGCGAAGATCCGCGCTCGATCGCGAACGCGGTGGCGCGCGACATCGACGCCGACGTGATCCTCGACCGGCGCACGGCGATCCGGCGCGCGATCGGCGAAGCGCACGCGGGCGACACGGTGATCGTCGCGGGCAAAGGCCACGAAACCTATCAGATCGTCGGCAGTGAACGGCTGCCGTTCGACGATCGCGACGAGGTGCGCAACGCCTTCCGGATGCTCGGGGAGCAGCGACGCGCATGAGACTTCCCACCAACGACGTGCTCGCCGCGCTCGGCGGAACCGTCGTGTATCGCGATCACTTGCCCGCGACGATCGCGGTGTCGACCGATACGCGCGCGATCCGTCCGAGCCAGACGTTCCTCGCCTTGCGCGGCGAGCGTTTCGACGGGCATCGCTTCGTCGCCGAGGCCGTGCATCACGGTGCGTCGGCCGCGATCGTCGACGACGCCTCGGTCTTACCGCCCGGCACGGCGGCGATCGTCGTCGAGGATACGCTCGCGGCCTACCTCGCGCTCGCGCGGCTCGCGCGCGCCCGGGTGCGCGGTCCGGTCGTGGCCATCAGCGGTTCGACCGGCAAGACGACGACGAAACAGTTTCTCGTGCGCGCGCTCGAGGCGGCGGAGATCCCCGCCGTCGCGACGCCCGAAAACGAGAACAACGAGATCGGCGTCGCCAAATTTCTGCTCGCGCTCGACGACGCCGACGTGCGCGTGGCGATCGTCGAGATGGGCGCGCGCAAATACCGCGATCTCGACGTGCTCGTCGCGGCCGCGCAGCCGGGCCTCGCGATCCTCACCAACGTCGGCGACGCGCACCTCGAGATCATGGGCTCGCGCGAACGCTTGGCGGAAACGAAGTGGGGCCTCTTCGGCGGCGGTGCGCGCGCCGTGCTCAACGTCGCCGATGCGGCGTCGCTCGAGCGTGCCGCGTCGCTCGCCGAGCCGCCGGTGTGGTTCGGCATTGACGCCGAGCGGCCGCCGTCCGGCGCGCGCGGCGTGATCGTCCGCGTCGACGACGTACTCGCCATCGACGGCGAGACGCGCACGATCCCCTTCGCCATCGACGTGCCCGGCGATCACAACCGGCGCAATCTCGCGGCGGCACTCGCGGCCGCGTCGGTGCTCGGTGGCGACGTCGCGGCGATCGCCGCGGCAGCGCCGGCCTTCGCGACGCCGTCGGGCCGTTACGAACGCATCGCGATGCCGGGCGGCCTCACGATCGTCTACGATGCGTACAACGCGTCGATGTCGGGTTCGCTCGCGACGCTCGCCACGTTCGCGCGCGAGCCGGCGCGGCGGCGCATCGTGGTGCTCGGCAGCATGGCCGAGCTCGGACCCGACGCGTGCGCGATGCACCAGCGCGTGGGCGAAGCCGCGGCCGACGCGGCCGACATCCTGCTCGTCGGCGGTGCGTTCGCCGACGATCTTGCGGCCGGCGCGCGCGCGGCCGGCATCGAGGCGCACGCGCTCGTGACCTATGACGACAACGAGCATGCGATCGCGTGGCTGCGCACCAACGCGCACGCCGGCGATGTCGTGCTGCTCAAGGGCTCGCGCGTCTATCGCATGGAGCAGATCGTCGCGGGATTGCACGCATGATACCGGTGGCGGTTCGCGAGGCGTCGTTGCCCGAGGGGCTCGTGGCGATTCCGGTGCGCACGCGGTTGATCGCGCGCGGCGACGATCTGGCGGCGCTGGTGCGCGACGCGCTCGCGGGACTCGCGCGGCCCGGCGACGTCGTCGCGATCGCGGAGACGGCCGTCGCGATCGCGCAGGGCCGCTTCATCGCCGCCGAAGCGATTCGTCCCTCGCGACTCGCGCGCGTGCTCGCGCGACGCGCCGGTGCGCTCGCGACGATCAATCAGCCGGAGTCGCTGCAGTTGGTGATCGATCAGGTCGGCGCGTGGCGCGTCGTCGGCGCGGCGTGCTTGCACGTCGCGGGGCGGCTCGCCGGGCGGCGCGGCGTGTTCTACGAATTGCTCGGTGAGGCGATCGCCGCGATCGACGGCTACACCGGTACGCTGCCGCCCTACGAGCGCGCGATCGTGCTCGGGCCGGCGGAGCCGGATCGCGTGAGCGCCGACCTCGCGGCGTCGCTCGGCGTGCATGTGGCGATCGTCGACGCGAACGACTTGCGCCGGGCGAAGGCCCTCGGTGCGTCGCCGCAGCTCGCGCGCGAGAACGTCGAGCGTGCGCTGCTCGGCAACCCGCACGGCAACGGCGACGAGCAGACGCCGCTCGTGCTCCTCGTGTGGCGCGGGAGCGGACCCAACCCGCTGCTGAAGGCGGCGGCATGATCGCCGCCTTCGCGCTCGCGTTCGCTCTCAGCGCCACGCTCGGCGCGCCGTTGATCCGCGCGCTCGGGCGCCTCGCCTATCGCCAACATGCCTACGAAGACGCGCCGCAGACGCACCAGAAGAAGACGGGCACGCCGACGATGGGCGGGCTCTTGTTCTTGATCGGCCCGATCGTCGGCTGCGCGCTCGCGCGCGATGCGATCGCCCTCGCGCTCGCGGTGTTGATCGCGGGCTCGGCGGCGATCGGGTTCATCGACGACTACGCGGGCATCCGGTTCGGGCGCAATCGCGGGCTCCGCGCGCGCACCAAATTTCTCGCGACGGCACTGATCGGCGCGCTCTTCCTCGGCATCGTGAGCGCCGTGCCGGGCGTGCGGCACGACGTGCTCTTCATCGGCCCGGTACCCTACTGGCTGTGGTTCGCGCTCTCGCTCGCGGTCGTGCTCGCTACGACGCACGCGGTGAACCTCACCGACGGGCTCGACGGCCTCGCCGCCGGCACGATCGTGCCGCCGCTGGCGGTGCTGGCGTTCGTGGCGTTCCGCCAAGGGTCGGGCGACGTCGCGATGGTAACCGTCGCGATGCTCGGCGCGGTGCTTGGCTTTTTGGTCTACAATCGCCATCCGGCGAAGATGTTCATGGGCGATACGGGCTCGCTTGCACTAGGCGGGGCCTTAGCGGGGACCGCGATCCTCACCGGCGCGCAGCTCTTGCTTGTCCTGATCGGCGGCGTCTTCGTGGCCGAAACACTATCCGTGATCCTTCAAGTCACGTCGTACAAGACGACGCGGAAGCGGATTTTTCGGATGAGCCCATTGCACCATCATTTCGAACTCGGCGGCTGGCCGGAAACGACGGTCACCGCGCGGTTCTGGCTCGCCTCGCTCGTGTGCGGCCTGATCGGCCTCGCGCTCGTGGTGCGCGCGTGAACGCCCCGCTCACCAGCGGCCGCTTCGATCGCTCCGACCGCGTGCTGGTGATCGGTCTCGGACGCAGTGGTCGCGCGAGCGTCGAGGTGCTCGGCCCGCGTGTCGCGGCGCTCTATGCGACCGATGAGAGCCCGCGCGACCGGTTGACCGCGGCGCTCGCTGATCTCGAAGCGGCCGGCGTGCCGTTCGTCGAGCCGGCCGATCTCGCCGAGATCTTCCCGAAGGTCACGGTCGCCGTGCTCTCGCCGGGCATCCCGCTCAACGGCGAGCTGGTGCGGCGCGTGCAGGCCGCCGGCATTCCGGTCTTCAGCGAAGTCGAGGTCGCCTATCGCATCTGCAAGGCGCCGATCGTCGCGCTCACCGGCACCAAGGGGAAATCGACGACGACCGCGCTGATCGGCGCGATCTTTCGCAGCGCCGGCAAGACGACGTACGTCGGCGGCAACATCGGCAACGCGCTGATCCACGAGACCGCGATCGCGCAGCCCGACGATTGGGTGATCGCCGAGGTGTCGTCGTTCCAGCTCGAGTCGATCCGCTCGTTCAAGCCGCGCATCTCGTGCATCATCAACATCACGCCCGATCACCTCGACCGCTACCATTCGATGGACGAGTACGCCGAAGCGAAGTTTCGCATCTTCGCCAACCAAGGCCCGGGCGACACGTTCATCGGCAACCACGACGATCCGATCGTGGCCTCGGCCGTGGGTGAAGACAACAATCGCATCCGGGCGCGCGCGTTCTGGTTCGCGCGCGAACCGCACCGCGGGGTGACGCTCTACCTGCGCAACGAGCGCACGATCGTCTACGCGCCGCCGACGGGCGACCCGCGTCCGGTCGAGATCATGGACGTCGCCGACATCCCGCTGCGCGGCGCGCACAACGTGGAGAACGTGATGGCGGCGATCCTGGTCGGCCTCGCGGCCGGCCTCGACCGAGAGGCGATCGTCGCGGCGGTACGCGCGTTCGAACCGATGCACCACCGGCTCGAGACGGTGTTCGATGCCGACGGCATCACCTGGATCGACGACTCGAAGGCGACCAATCCCGGCGCCGTGATCGCCGCGCTCCGCTCGTTCGACCGGCCGATCGTGTTGATCGCGGGCGGCAAAGCGAAGGGCACCGATTTCGCCGAGATGGGCAAGGTGGTCTCGTCGCGCACGAAGGCCGCGATCCTGATCGGTGAATCGGCCGCCGAGATCGCCAAGCACGTGAAGCGCTCGGTGGTGGCGCTCGCATCGTCGATGGACGACGCGGTCGCGATCGCGCGCACGCACGCCGTCGCCGGCGACATCGTGCTGCTCTCGCCGGGCTGCGCGTCGTTCGACATGTTCACGTCGGCCGAGGCGCGCGGCGATGCGTTCGCGGCGGCGGCCGGCGGCGTCGAGCGTGTTCGCTAGCACGCAACTCGCGCGCCCGGTGGCGGCGGGCCGGCGCGCGCCCGTCGCACCGCCCGACGCGTGGCTGTTCGCGACCGTCGCCGGACTCGTCGCGATCGGCATCGTGATGGTGTTCAGCGCGTCGAGCGCGACCGCGTACGCCGACTATCACGACACCGCGTACTTTCTCAAGCGGCAACTGATCGGGCTCGCCATCGGCGGCGTGCTGGCCTACGGTGCGTATCGCATCGACTACACGCGGCTCAAGCGCATCTCGCCCGCGTTCCTCGCGGTGACGTTCGTGCTGTTACTGCTCACGCTCGTGCCGCACATCGGCCTCCAGACCGGCGGCGCGCGCCGCTGGCTCGGTTTCCACGCGATCAGTTTTCAGCCGTCGGAGGTGGCGAAGCTCGCCATCGTGCTCTTCGTCGCCGCGAAGCTCGCGACGGTGGGCGAGGGCGTGCGTTCGCTCGTGCGCGGCGTGACGCCGCTGCTGCTGGTCGCACTCGTCGTCGCGTTGCCGATTCTCGCCGAACCCGACATGGGCACCGCGAGCCTCGTGGTCTTCACCGCGCTCGGCATGCTGCTCTGCGCCGGGATGCGCTTCGAACATCTGGTGATCGTCACGCTCGCGATGTTGCCCGGCATCGTGCTCACCGTCGGGTCGAGCGCGTACAAGCGCGCCCGCGTGCTGGCGTTCCTCAACCCGTGGAAAGATCCGGAGAACACCGGCTTCCACATCGTGCAGTCGTTGCTCGCGCTCGGCAGCGGCGGCATCTTCGGCGTCGGCCTCGGCGCGTCGCGCCAGAAGTTCTTCTATCTGCCCGAAGCGCACACCGACTTCATCTTCGCGGTGATCGGCGAGGAGCTGGGACTCCTCGGCACGCTCGCGGTGCTCGCCCTCTTCGCCGCGTTCGCGATCCGTGCGTTCACGATCGCACAGCGCACCACCGATCGCTTCGGGTACTTCCTGATCTGCGGCTGCACGATGCTGATCGTGATCCAGGCGTTCATCAACATCGGCGTCGTCACGTCATCCTGGCCGGTCACCGGCGTACCGCTCCCGTTCATCTCGTTCGGCAGCACCTCGCTGATCATGAATCTGGTCGCCGCCGCGCTCATCATGAACGTCGCGCGACGCGCGCGGTGAGCGCTTTCCGGGTTGCGTTCGCCGGCGGCGGCACGGGCGGACACATCTATCCGGCGCTCGCGATCGACGATGCGATCCGCGCCGACTACGATGCCGCGCACTACGAGCCGCGTTTTTTCGGCAACCGCGACGGGCTGGAAGCGAAGCTCGTGACGACGATGCCGCTCACGTTCGTACCGTCGGCGGCGCTGCAGCGCAAATTCTCGGTGGGCACGCTCCGGACGTTCGCGCGCAACCTGCTCGGCATCGTGGTCGCGCTGCGCGCGCTCGCCGCGTTCCGGCCGCAGATGGTCGTCGCGACCGGTGGCTACGTGTGCTTTCCGGTCGTCGTCGCCGCGCGGCTCCTGCGGCTCGCCGGCGTGCTGCGCTGCGGGATCGCGCTGCTCGAGATCAACGTGCGCCCGGGGCTCACGAACCGGCTGCTCGCGCCGCTGGTCGACGAGGTGTGGACGACCTACGATGCGTCCTCACCGTACTTCCGCGGCAAAGCGCATCGCACCGGGACGCCGGTGCGCGCATCGCTGTTGACCCGGGTGAACCCGAGCCGCGCGCGCATGGCGCTGGGCCTCGCGCCCGAGCGCACGACGATCGTCGCCATGGGCGGAAGCCAGGGCGCGCGCTCGATCAACGAGGCGGTGGTGGCCCTCGTCACGCGCCGCACGATCGGCGATCAGCGGCAGCTCTTGCACGTGAGCGGCGAGCGCGACTACGCGTACATGCAGGCCGAGGAACGCGATGTCGCCGGCAACCACGTGACGCTCGTGCCCTACCTGCCCGATCCGGCCAATGCGTACGCGGCGGCCGACGTCGTGATCGCGCGTTCGGGTGCGTCGACGCTCGCGGAGCTCGCGGCGACCGGCACGCCCGCGATCCTGATCCCCTACCCGCACGCCGCCGACGATCATCAAGCGCACAACGCGCGCGTGTTCGCCGACGCAGGCGCCGCGGTCGTGATCGCCGATCGCGAGCTCGACGGCGACCGGCTCTGGTGGGCGCTCGATGCGATCCTGCAGCCGGAGCGGCTCGCGGCGATGCGCCGCGCGGCTGCGGGCCTCACGATGCCGGGCGCCGGCGCCAACATCGTGACGCGGATCGAATCCCTGATTCCGGCGCGGGTCGTGCAAAACGCCACCGCGAACGAGGCGGGCCGTGAATAACGGGGCGGGTGACTATCATCTCGTGGGCATCGGCGGCATCGGCATGAGCGCGATCGCCCGCCTGTTACTCGCCGGCGGTGCGCGCGTGACCGGCTCCGACGCGCGGCGCACGCCGCTGATCGAGCGGCTCGAGGCCGAGGGCGCGGTCGTCGCGATCGGCCATTGCGCGGAGAATCTCGGCGACCCCTCGCTCGTGATCGTGTCGAGCGCGATCGCGCGCGACAATCCGGAAGTCGTCGCCGCCTTCGAACGCGGCATCGTCGTCAAGACGCGCGGCGCGATGCTCGCCGACCTCACGGCGTCGCGCACGACGATCGCGATCGCGGGCACGCACGGCAAGACCACGACGACCGCGATGACCGTGGGCATCCTCGAAGAAGCGGGGCTTGCGCCGGCGTTTTTGATCGGCGGCCTGCGCGTCGACACCGGCACCAACGCCGGCAGCGGCAACGGCGCGTGGTTCGTCACCGAGGCCGACGAGAGCGACGGTTCGTTCCTCGACCTCACGCCGGCGATCGCGTGCATCACCAATGTCGAGAACGATCACCTCGCGAGCGACGACGAGATGCCCGCGTTGCTGGCATCGTTCGTGCGCTTCGCGGAAGGCGTGCCGGCGAACGGTCGTGCGATCTTCGGGCTCGACGATCGCGGCAGCGCGCAGATCGCGGCGACGGCCCAGGTGGCGAAGACCACGTTCGCAGCGCGCGGCGATGCCGACCTCGCGGCGCGCGGGATCGCTTACGAGGGGCTGGGGTCGCGTTTCACGCTGGTGGAGAACGGTGTGCCGCTGGGCGAGATCACGCTGCGCGTGCCGGGCGAGATCAACGTGCAGAACGCGCTCGCCGCGATCGCCTGCGCGCGCGCGGCGAAGGTCGACTTCGCGCCGATCGCGCGGGCGCTGGCCGCGTTTCGCGGCGTGCGCCGGCGCTTCGAGATCGTCGCCGAACGCGACGGACTCATCATCGTCGACGACTACGCACACCATCCGACCGCGATCGCGCAGACGATCGCCGCCACGCGCGGCTTCACCGACGCGCCGATCGTCGTCGCGTTCCAGCCGCATCGCTACTCGCGCACGCGCTATCTCGCCGCCGACTTCGCGGCCGCGCTCGCGTTCGCCGATCGCGTCATCCTCACGCCGATCTACGCATCGTCGGAGGCGCCGCTGCCGGGCGTGAGCGAACGCCTGATCGGCGAACCGCTCGAACGCGCCGGCACGCCGATCACGTACGTGACCGATGCCGCCGATCTGCTCGACGCCGTGCCGCGCGTCGCCGGTGAACGCGCCGTGGTGCTGATGCTCGGCGCCGGTTCGATCTCGGGGATCGCGCACGAGCTGGCCGCCCGGATCAGCGCGCCCGCCGCGGTGCGATGATCGCGTCGGCAACCCTGCTCGACGACGGCGATCGCGAAGCGCTGCGCGCGCGCTTCGGCGAGCGCGTGACGTTCGACGCCGCGCTCGCACCGCACACGTGGTGGAAGATCGGCGGTCCGGCCGACGCGATCATCGCGATCGACGCGACCGAGGACGGCGCGCACGCGCTGCGCTGGGCGTTCAAACGGAAGCGGCCGTGGTTCGTGCTCGGTGCCGGCTCGAATCTCCTCGTCGGCGACGGCGGCATCCGCGGGCTCGTGCTGCAGCTCGGCGGCGACTACGCCGCGCTCGACGTGCGCGTCGTGGGCGATGAGGTCGTGGTGGAGGCCGGTGGCAGCGCATCGCTCGCGCAGCTGGTGGCGCAGGCGGCGTCGCTCGGTGCCGAGGGCGTCGACGGCCTCGCCGGCATCCCGGCCACCGTCGGCGGGGCGGTGCGCATGAATGCCGGAACCGACCGCGAGATCGGCGAGTTCGTGCGCGACGTGCGCGTTCAGACGCCGGTGCAGCCCGAGCCGCACCCGATGTGGATCGGTTTCTCCTATCGCCACACCACGCTGCCGCGCGACGCGATGGTCGCGGGCGTGACGCTCGCGTTTCCGCGCGGCGACGCCGCCGCGGTGCGGGCGCGCACGCAGGACCGGCTCGTGCGCCGCAAGGCGACGCAGCCCGTCGCGCTGCCGAACGCGGGCTCGTGTTTCCGCAATCCGCCCGGCGACCGCGCGGGGCGGTTGATCGAGGCGGCCGGTGCGAAGGGCTGGCGCGCCGGCGGAGCGGAAGTCTCATCGCTGCACGCCAACTTCATCGTGAACGTGGCCGATGCGACCGCGCTCGACGTCAGCACGCTGCTCGCACGCGTTCATCGTGCGGTCGGCGACGCGTTTGGCGTCGACCTCCATCTCGAAGTGCACCTCGTCGGAGAATTCGTAGCGTAATGTCGA
>Ga0116228_10000144_pt1 | contig 46987 bp, 37 predicted proteins | sample S1TSphfallax_2_FD_89694 | JGI IMG/M metagenome (GOLD analysis project Ga0116228, IMG submission 89694) | Host-associated microbial communities from peat moss isolated from Minnesota, USA - S1T2_Fc - Sphagnum fallax MG | ecosystem: Host-associated > Plants > Peat moss > Unclassified | place...
AAGTCCAAATGTCATGAAACCAAGCTGATGCACCCCTCCTCCTTGAGAGCTTTCCAAAGAGACAAAGAACTTGACCTGAAGCATCCCATTGTTTGGTGATTCTCATCGGTACAAAAGAAAACAAACAAACTACCTTCCTTCATAGATAGATGATAGAATATGACTTACCTTTAGGGTGTCTTTACAGCGGAAAAAAGCAAACATGATGTAAAAAAAAAGTAGCTGTGCTTTACTCAGGTGAAGGGATAGGCAATATTTTCCGTGATAGGCCAATCAAAGAGAACCAACTCCAAAATAGGGTGGGGACTTATAACTTGTACCGACAATTTGAACTTTGGAGTGTCCCCACAAATTGGTACCTAAAATATAAATCACACATTTCATTTACCCACAATGAACCAGCACCCTCTGCACCATGAAGGATGGATGATAAATGGTAAAAAACAGTTTTCTGTTGTGTTCCAGTTCCTTAGCAAACCATGGTGGTTAGCTCAGTCTTTTGGTGTACATACAAAACTTGCTTCACAATAGTAAAATAATTGCACATAGTATTGTATGGTGTGTTGAAAAGAATCTGTTCCTATGGTGGTACACATGTGATGTGTGATGTATGTACACACACATAAAGTGATTGCACATTTTGGAACAACAGTTGTGCTCATCCTTGGTCAAGGATTTTTCCCAGAGTTTAATTTTATGTTGGGTTGTGCCATGGCATTGTGTCACAGGTGGTCCATGTATGTGTTTTCAAATTATGCACTGAACAATTGGTGGAGGATGTGTGTGCAAAATGGACAAAATTCATGTTGTGGCTTTAAAACTTGATGATGTCGAGTAGTTAGAAATGAAACCGATGCTCCATTGACTTGAGTGGTGAAAGATCTGTTTGCAGCAGGGTTCTTCCTTCTACAACTCCTCGAAGGGCATCTCATGATGTGAGTATTCCAAATGCATATCAGATTCTAGTCTAGTTTGTTGATAGAATTGGGCAAGCCATACTATTATTAATACATACTACTGAAGCTCAACTTAGAATGCTGCACTTCAATTATCTGTAGAGGAATTAGCAGGAAAACCTCATTGATTTGATATGTTGGAGAAATAGCCAAACAGATTTTGGGTGTATTTGTTAGAGTCAATGTGCCATTGTGGAGCTGATCACAAGACCAACAAGATGCAGTTCTATTTGTCTTTGATACATTGCAGCATTGAACCTAAAAAAGTGTGTGATCTTTCCTTATGCTCAATTGTGTCAATTGATAAAACTTGAAATTAAGAATTGAGTTTTGAACATAAATTATAGGACAACGATTACAAAAAGGTGTGTCCTTATGTGGAGGCATTTATCTCATTCATATGTGACAGAATTGCCAGGTTGATCAAGATCAACCAGTGCATCAACTATGGCCCCCTGAAGATCATGTGCATTCCACCAATTTTGACTTGGTGTTTTTTCATGGCCTACAGCTGCCATGTGAAGTGCAATCTTGCAAAAGACCTTGGACACAGCGCAATGACCCTCAAGATTGTTGGGCTGAAAATTGGCTGCCCCAAGACTTGGATGAGGACGTGCAGGTGTTGGCCTTATCATATGACTCTTGTCCCATTCAATGTGAAGAGAAGGGCAATATGGAAGATGTCTCCAAATTTGGGAAAAACACACTACAGAGCCTTGTCTTCAGGTTCCGGTCACACTACACCATCTCCAATATCTACCTAAGAAGTGTACAGAAAATAATATTTTCCAATTTACTAGTGTGGTTTTCAATATGATGATTAGAGATGTGATGGTTTCAACAAAGAAGCCCTTTGAACAATATGACTTTTGTGTAGTTTGAACTCTTTGTGTCGGGGTGTTCTTATAATATTGTCATGGTCTTGTTAGAATACTGTCAGTTTTCAAGTATGTTCATGAAGCATATTTTTTTGGATTGACCTTGTGATTAGAGCATTTTCATTTTATTATGTCATGTGACATTGCACAACGGCAATATGAAAAATGCTGCACTTAGTCACCTATAGTGGTGACATTCATTTTGGGTCTAATTCTTTTTAAATGGTTTTTTTTCTATCAGTAAATATTGGAGGTTGGGCCAACAACATGGGTTTATGTTAGTAGGCCACTCTTTTGGTGGTGTAGTGATCAAAAGTGTGCTTAAGGAGGCACGCATGAGAGCTCAACTGACAAATCCAAAAAATAAGATTGACCAACAAGATACAACATCAGCAAAAAGATTCTTGGAAAATTTGAAAGGTGTTGTATTTTATGCAGTTCCCCATTCTGGTTCTTGTAATTTGGAAACCTCCCACAGCCAATGCAATCATATTGCTACTGGCACCAATGGTATCAACTGGGCAGGGTTCATGCAGAATCTCCAACCACACCAACAACTTGTTGACAAACTTTGATGACACAGTGGATGAATATTCTGTCAAAGTGTATGCTTTTCTCAAAGCCACACCAATCAAAGATGTGGTATGTGATGAATGTATGCATGCAAATGTCCATTGACAAATACATAAGCATATAATCCTTGTGATTTTGAAGTGTTTTACAATCACCATTACATTATTCAATCATGACGTGCTTATTGCTAAATATTTACAATCTGGGTCATGTTACTTATCCAAATAGTGAAATGACAGAGGTTTAAATTGGTGGAGAAACCTGCAGCACAAAGGTATGCAAGGGAATATTACTACACTTTGGAGGATTGTGATCACATGACAGTTTGCAAGCCTTCAGACAAAGGGCACTCAAGCTATCGCAAGCTTGTTGACTTCATAATTACTTGTCGAGAAGAGGTTAGTTTTTTTTTTGAATTCATCTTTCAACTACCTTATTTCTTTGCTGTGACTCTATGGTCAATTTTTGACTTGAAGCGAGGAAGTTTTATAAATTCTATACAGTAATTGTGAGTTTTTAAAGTTTAATGTTGGGCATTTCCAATGGTGCGTGCAAAGGCATGAATGCAATAATTGGAAGGTGATATAAGTTAGATATCATGTGCATTCTCTCCCAAAAAATGTTTTAATCACTAAAGGTAATGTGACTATATATCATTTTGTTAATTGCATTTTTGCCTTTTCAGATGTCCACTAACCATGGGACATTGTTTTACATGTTCATGGAACATCTTAACATCTAAACAACCATTATTTGTATGAAGTGAGACCTTACACATCTTAGAGTTACGAGAAGTCAGGGATGTTCAGGATATTCAGAAGTTTTCAGACATCCAAGAAGGATGATGATTTTGCTACAAGATTTGCTCAGAATTTTGAAGATTGACAATGTTGGTTACTTCTATGCATTAACAAGAAAGATGTTCATTCCACTGAAGTTGGGAAGTTGATTCCTCTTTGGTAAAACCAAGGCAACCAAGAATGTTGGTATAAAGTTGGGGCTACCAAAACTTCCAACAGAAAAAGCTACGGCTGTTGTAAACATTGGGTAAAGCTTGAGTGACTAGTAAATCAAAATAAATCCACCTCATGATATTGAGGTTGAGTTTAGTTCTTCCCCAAAACCCTTATGCATGGTGGTATCCTGCCTTGGAAGTACATTTGTAAGAACAACACTTGACTCAAAAAAGGTCAAATGAAATATTTTTTTGTCTTCAACATGTTGGGTCACTGTGTAAATAGAATGTGTATGCAGAAACATGCGAGATTCTCAAGTAGAGAATGCTCTTGGTTTGAAAAGTTCCAATTTTCTGGGGAACCAGGGAACTTGACAGAAATTCTTTTTCAAGGTTGAAGGAAGAGGGATCAAAGCCTATCTTGGTGCATGGGAATTTTGGTTATGGAAAGACGGCATTGGTGAGATATGTTTTGCAGAAGCATGCCAAGGATTTGGATCCCCTTTTTCCTGGAGGACACATGAAATATGATCCCAAGGGTGAGCAACTGTTAGAAAGCCAAAGAGAGCTTTTAAGGACCCTTGTGCAAGATCCTCGCAAGGTTTGACACCCATTAACCTTTATCGTACAAAACCATATTGCACATGTCTTTAAACACAATTGTTATGCTTTGGGTTGGGTTTAGTTGTGATGCAATGATTTGATGCATAAGATGTATTTTTTGTGTTTAAAGATTCAGTTTGACACTTTGTGTTAATGCTAATATGGTAATGACCACATTTATTGTTCTTTAACCATCAAAGTGTTGTAAAGAGATTTCCCTTAAACCTTATAGACATGGTTTGTGTTTAAAAAAGATTCAAAAGTTCTTTCTAATGATCATTTGAACTACGTTCAAGGGAAGCATAACATGTGATGAAATAATCCCAGTTCAGGTACATATTTATTGAAAAATAGGGGAATAAGAACTTTTGAACTTGATGGGTAGACTGCATCTGGTATACCTGTGCAATATAGTTGAAATGAATTGATCATGTGCAGGTGAAGGGGATTGAATCATGGGGTATTCAGAGCATTCATGCAATGTTACAAGAGAAGTTGAATGTGCTTCCTGGCCCTTGGTTGTTGTTCATAGACGATGTGTGGAGTGATGAAATGATTTACAAATCCCCCAGACCAAGCAACACCAGACCTTGCAAGTTCTTGATCACCTCCAGGTTTGACCTAATGTTGGACCAACCTGAATTAATTTGGATCAAAATTGGTGAAGAAACCAATTGTTTTGCTGCTGCAAAGCTGCTTGCAAGCAAAGCTGCTAATGATCCAACATAAACAAAATCTCCTGTTGGTTGTGAGGTATGACCAAAAGTGTTTGACATTAATGAAAGTATGATAAAATTATTGATCATGGAACAGCCTTAAAGGTGCCCACTCCAATAGGGTTGCATTGTATCATCTAACAATGTTTCATTTGAAAGTTGACATATTTACAAAACCTTCACCTTCTCTTGATGTGGTATGAAGGCATGTATGGATATGAATTAAAACTTCATCCTATTATGTTGATAGCAGAAGAATTTTATCCAAGTGCAATGGTTGCCTTTTGGCTGTAACTATCCTTGGAGCACTTTTGTGTGAAGTTCAAGCCAAAACTCCACGTCAATGGAGGGAGGTGTACAAGAAATTTGAATACTATACTGATGTGAATGGGCACATGCCACATGATTATGAAAGAGATTCAGAAACAATTTTTGCAGCAATTCAGTTGAGTCTCAAACATGAACAAACTGGGAATGGGTGTGTTGGGATAGAGAATGTCCTTCAAGCATTAGCACTCTTTGGAAGAAGATTGTTTGATGAACCTCCAATTAATCTGGTGAAGTTGGCATGGTCTTATTTACAACCTCTACAGGAAAACTGCTACTTTGATGATTTGTTGAGGTGTCTTGTTAAAAGAAACCTTGTTAAAGAATCATGGGGTCATTATGATTCAAGGAGTCAGCAAGTTTCTTGGAATCATTGAGAATTGAGTTTGCACAACTTGGTGTGGAGATATGTGTCAGTGAAACTTGACCCAGTTGACATGTGCGATGTTCTTGAGATGGAAAGTCAAGAATCACTGTTGGGAAGAAAGGAGATCCTTGCCACATTTCTACCATTGAAGATGACCATGGCCATGAATGACTTTTCACATTACCTTGGCCAATTCTACTGTGAGGGTTGGGAATATCATTCATTGTTCAAACTTTTGGACACTGAAGCTGAAAATGGAATACTTGCATTCTCTCATCCTCACAATGTGAAACCAAAAGACATACAAGCTTTGCTTCATCTAATGAATTTTGATGAAGATTGAATGCTTCCAGCAATCATTGTATTGTGTAGGCTTGCATGGCACATTGGTGGACATAACATTTTTGGGCAAGAAAATGTCGAAGGCATCAGAGGATTCCTTCAAATCTGTAGACACTGCCACTATTTGGAAAAATGTGGAATTGATGACAATGGTCTCTTATATGAGGACTGCTTAATATTACTCTTGGAGTTGGCAGACAACAGGGCATTTGCTGAGAGGATAGCAACTGATGAGGACTTCATGAAGTTTTTGATAGCCAGAATCTTGGAGAATGAAGATAATATCCTTGGAAGCTTTTATATGTTGCTTGCTATGGTTGCACATAAGAGTGTGAGAGATCTTCCAGCAACTCCCTTCATTTCAAGGAAACATTAGACTTGATATGAAAGATAGTTTCAAGGCAGTCATCTCAATGTTCATCCATATATTCAGTGATCCCAGAGGATTCTTTGATTATGAGGGTTGAGTCAACTTTTGGGAACCATCCAGCTTTTATGAAAATTTCTACGTTTTATGTGGATATGAGGCCTTTGCTGCACATTTTATTGAGGAAGGTTTTGTTGGGTTAAAGAATGAGGATACTGTTGACTTTTTAATTAGCGATGTGTCTTGAGTGCTAACCAACATCACATCTGAGTCTTCCCATTGCTTCCGGAAAGGCAACAGAAACTCAGGACGCAGATCGTGTATAACGGTTTGCCCAAGTTTTTGGGAAGATTATTATATGCTTATCTACACCCACTGTTGGGAGCTGATGAACTCAGTGGGCAGTCATGGCAGCTTGTCACTGCCGTTCGTGATGAAGGTGATGGTCTGTCACTTTGTGAGCAACTCTCATGAGGTTATGACTGCACTCATTGTCATGTTACCTATAATTGTTGTTGTGGAGATTTCTCTGCAACTTCATCAAGCTTTGTTGGCATTCTCTTAAAGACTTGCTATCACTTATATTGAAGGATTCATGAAAATGATACAGTGGTGGATAGAAACTGACTGGGGTTTGAACCTCCACGGCATGTATGTGCATTGCTTTTGGAAACATTGGGAAACCAAAAGGCAGGTGCAACTGCTATTGTCAAACATGTTGGCTTGTTTGTGAAACTTGTCATTCCCAAAGAATTGACCTATGAGGATTGTAAACTTTGGAGTGAATCTATAAGCAAATTGGTCTGTAATAGGGAGATTGCTGACTCTTTAGTTGCACAAGGAGGGATTGAACTGTTGATTCGTGCATTACAGAAAGGAGAGGAATCTGAAAATGTTCCACTGGCATTGCAATGTTTGGTTTATGAGCATGAAGACTTTGCATGCAGACTAATTGCAGAAGGGGGATGGAAAATGATGGTAAAAGGAATACAACATTGGGGACCACCTCTATGTTACGGTTGGTTGAGGCACAAGAGCATTGCCAAAAAAATGGCATCTAAAGGCGAGATCCAGAAGTTGTTGATGGGAGTTATACACCAAAAGAGTGACTTTTGTTGTAGTATATTGGGCAATTTGGTAACCAGCCATGGAGATATCATGAGGGAGGAAATGGTTGTTAAGGGTGGGATATGACTTCTTTTGGATGCCTTGAGGAATTTGAAGAGTTTTGAATTTAAAGGAATCATTTCACTTCTTTGCATCTTGGCTCATGACATTGAGGGAGGTGTTGAGGAGATGATGGCCAACAATCGAATTCCAATGCTTGCACAGCAAAACTCATTGCTGGGCTTGATGATGTTGTGGCCCATAGTTATCTTCAACATATTGTTACTTTGTTAGAATTATTGGTTGGCAAGTTTGAAGATCCTGAGGGGGTTCTAATGTCATCAAATCTGTGACATTGAAGATCTCCCCAATGGTCTCTTAAGGATTCATGAAATCATGCTGAGGGAAAGTGGTAAAGTGAGTTTCCCATTCCTCCAAAAAATGTTGGAGTTTGATAAGATATATGTCAAGGAGTTTTTAGCATCTCATATTGTCAAATTCTTCACTACAGAGAACAAAGCAAGCCTTATTGATGACCTGGTTAGTTGGGATGAATGCAAAAGAGTAGTTGAAACTTTTGTTCCTTTGGCAAAGCATGAGGATATTGCAAGCTTAATCATGAATAAAGAAGGGATTCTAAAGACACTTGTAGATAGGTTTCTAGTTTTCACATATCTCAAGATTTAGCTTTTCATTTTCTCGAAGTTGTGGTTCAACATAATGGAGTGTTTACAGCAATTCACCATGATTGGGGTGTCAAAGACTTGCTTTGGATTCTCCCAAGTGATGTTGGAGGGTTTCAGGATGCTGCATCACTCTTGCTCATACTGGCAATGCATAGAGGTATCATCAAGCTCATTGTGCAGGGACATGGGATTAAGATACTGGTGGGGAAGGCTCAATTGCACAGATTAGGTGGGCACTGCGATGTTATAAAATTGTTGGGTGTGATTGCCAAGGACAAGGACTTTGCTATAGAATTCAAGAAATTTGGGGGCCACAAAATGTTGCTTAAGGTGATTTCTTGGGGTGTTCAGCATATGCATGATATGCACCTGAACTTGTTTTGTGATTTTTACCAGGACAATCAGGACTTGGATGAGTGTCAACATGTAGTTATGTGTCATCTTGAGGCTTTCTTAGTTCTTCTTAACCATGAGGAGGGATTAGAAAATGTTTCCACAACCTATGGAACTACAGAGCTGTTTGATGTGATGAGAGCTGCATCCGAGCTTTGGTCTTCTGCTGCATCAGCTTTACATGAAACCACTCAAACTGATCTTACCTTGAAACTCATTAAGATTAAATATGACATCTCAAGGATATTATCAAGTGTTGCTTCCACATTGGTTTTGATGGCCAAACTCCATCAAGGCTTTTACTTTAAGGTATCAAGCGAGGGGCATATGAGGAGCAAGGATGTTTTGAGCAAGGTGTCCCAGCTTGAGGGTATGGTTATTGATGAACATCCTGTACTGAAGGAAGCACTAAAAGACTTGTTGGCGATTGCAAAATCCCCTCTCCGAAGATGAAGATCTATGCAATCAAGCTCAAAGATGCCAATTGATGCTATGGAGGTATGCCACTTGCACTATTGTGCTCACAGTTTTAAAGTACATAAAAATGGTTATTGTGATGTTGCCTCTACCATTCTATTGTTAGTGTTATTGACTACCCATAAAAGTTATGGTTGCATTACTATTCTATTTGTCTCCAGGGTAGCGTGGTTATATTCTATTTTAGAATTTTAAGGATCTCACATGAAGGACAGTTGCTGTGGCATGAGAAGCAGATGTTGACACAATTATATAGAAGGCAAGATGATTCTGGGAAGTAATTCAAATTTACACCCAATTTCACAACGTTATGACACCTTCTGGTGTTGAAAATTGTTTGTTGAGAGTATTGTGGACCAGTTAGGGTTCTGATATATGCTCTTGTTGGAGAGAGATTGTGACATCCGACATTCTTTGCCTTAGACTATTGTTACAAAGCTAGCATTCCAAATGAAAAATTAATTTAAAGGTCAAAAGGATGGCATGTGTGCTGAAAGTGAATAAGAGCATGAAAACTAGAGATCCCATATACAAGCTGCCAAAACGTTTAGAAGTTGAAATGGGTAGGCATGTATTTCTATGTAGAGCATGCTATAATCACAAAGCTGAAGGAGGAAGCTGAGACTACTTCGACTGTGCTCCTTGAAGGAAATTCATGTTCAAAAACTAATTTGGAACTACGTGCCACTGACTATTTCTGAGACAAAACTGTATGCACCTTATAGTGAAGTCAATGTTTCAGTGAGCAACCTAGTATTTGGCTCCAAAGTTTGTGAGGAATATGCTGTAAGCCCCAGATTTCAAGGGATTAAGGATAGGCATGATGTTGTATTAGTGTGAGATGCAAACGACTTGGAAGATGGGGAGTTTGTGCAAGTCCTTCAATATTGGTAGGATGTATTTCACAGTTGGAAGTTAAGAGCTTTTATGTGGACAAACCAAACAATTGGCAAGTGTATGAGCTGGCCCTGTGACGTGGTTGGTGCTTATGGAAGAAGTGGAGGAAAGCCTGTCAGTGCCACATTGTATCAGAATAAGGGACACACTCTACAAAAATCACAAGGTCAGCATCTTCAGATATGTTGCCAACCTATAACTAGCTAACATCTAAGCAAGGCATAGGTATTGGTTCAAACAACCTCTTGCTTGGTAGGGTAGATGTGGCACTGGCTGTCACATTATATAATTACCTGTCCATAGACGAGGGTGTCAGTTACCTCCTAATTTGTGCCTTGATTGTGATTGCAATGAATAGGTCTGTAAGGTGCAGAGTGTGCTTGAGGATGCGGATGCATGTTTCAGCATGTAAATCTAGACCAGTACAATGGTTGAGGATAGAGCCCACACATGTATTGCATCATTATCCAAGCACTGTTGGGTATACATGTCACAGCAAAGATTGCAAAGTCTACCCCATTCTCTGTGTATGATATTACATTCTTCCTGTGTTATCTGCTCACATAGCCCTTTCTTGCCTTGCTGCTCTGATTGGGTTACAATTGAATAGCTGAAAGTATTCTGTAGGTACTTAGGCATGAAGTCAGTGAGGGAAATGGGCATAGCTTGTGCAACCGCTAGCAGTACAAACATGTACAGAAACACATAGCAAGCCAACAATGCAACAAAAAAGAGGTGTGTATTGTACTCTTTCATCTGAGGCCATAGCACATCCCACTGCGAGAGTAATTTTGCCTTCCTTTCCAAAATAGGTCTGATAATTAATGTTTTTGTACTTCTTCTTACACCTCATCTGGGCATAATGGTGATAGTGCAGCTGCTTTTGGAATGTCCAAGATGTGATGACCATAACCAGTTTCTCTGTGGGGAAGGGGTAGAACAGCCCTGGAAATTTCAACTTGAACCCAAATGTTGAGGAAGTATGATCACGAAACAAGAGAACTGCTGACCAGAGTGGATCTTTCATCCACTATAAAGCCACAGCTAGCAAAACCTCTTAGGAAATAATCACAGCTAAAAGAATCAAAAAAAATTTATTGGATTCCCATCACCAGATTGTACATTATCCTCAACCAAATTTACCATGATGGCAAGAACACAAGTGAGGTAAGTATGAGGATGAACATTTAATTCTTTTCATTTGAATAGATATTTAGCTTCACCCACATGTTAGGATGCCATGGTACTGCAAGTTCTTCCTTTTGTCTGTGGGGAGGCCAATGTTGATTGTTGTGTTTGTTATGTTGGTCTTGATTGTGTTCAGGCACATGTACTTTCTTTCTGTGGAATTAGGAAGTTATGTTGTACAACTGGGGATGTGGCTACTTATGGTGAAACCTTTTGAGGTGTGGCTCTATAGCTTTTACTTACTTACAAGTAGTACCTTTGATTTTGAACATGGAAATGAAATAGAACTTGTTTTGATGAGAGGGATTTTGGGCACTTGGAAGCCTTTCTTGATCTATGGAAAATGATTCTTGTTTGTGGAAATGAGAATCATGTTGGAAGAGTGCTTCAATGCAGTGTTGGGAACAATGCAATGTTTTTTGATTTGAGATTATCATGCATTCACTACACGATTACTATTGTAAGGACACTTTAGCTTACTTTCAGGTTTTGCCTGATGGAGAAGGCATTTGTGGTTATGGACCATGAGAATTCTGTTATGAGAACTTCTCAAAATGTGTTTCTTGTTTGTTTGATTGTGGGATCCCAGTTTCTGTGAGGATGTGAGGAACATCCCAACTTTGGGTAGGAGAAGTTCTCTCTCAGGGTTGATAGTCTCTGCTTCCTTTATTCATCTTGACAAGTCATAATGATCATGACCGATTGTTTGTGTGGGCATTTCAGCAGGGAGGGCAACAATTTGTCATTCTTGGACAATCTGGTTGCACAATCCAGTTCATTACCAAAGTTAGAGCATATGGAAAAAGGAACTCATGGGGTCTGATAGAATATTGCTCCAAGCAGAAAAGCCAAAAGTACAGTGCATCATCTATTGACACTCAGTTGAAAGATAGACAACTTTTCTAGTGGTGGATGGTTAGTGTTTTCTACATGCAAAATTTGCACCATATGTTCAGAAGGGGTGCAGTATTGATGGCTTAATAAAATGCAATGGCAAACTGTATGTTTGGAGCAAATAGTTTTCCAATTAATTTGTTTCAGAACTATGATGAGTAGGGTTGGAAAGTGAACATCCAAAAAAGCAGCATGGACCTGGCATCAGCACCTTGACAATGTCCTCTCAAGCACCTCCTCCATCTCTTGCCAGTGCAACACTATTTCTGTGAAATATTCTATCCATCTTGACTTCAGCTTTTGAAGTTGGCACCTCTTTACAATTATTTCTTCTGCATGTTTGACTTCACACTCTAAGGTTTTGATTGGATGTTAACACAGGTGTTCATGACAAGTTTTGTATGTTTGTGCTTGTTGTTTCAACAAGACCTTGGTAGTAGGATGACAACTATTTGGGGCTTACATGGTGCAGATAACATATTTCCAGAAGTTGTCATGCTATATGCTGGAAACAATCAGTCCTTTGGGCAATCTAAGGGAGTGCGTCTCTATGAGTCTCTTCTGATAAGGCCCCCAGATTAGCAGCAAACTCTTCTCAATACTGTTGTTGAAGCAGATAGTGTTGCAATACCACCTTATAAGATGATTTCCTGTTGCTGCTAGGATGTGTATGCTCATTGAATCCAAGCAAGGTTTGAATAGTTTCCTCTTCTAGAAGTTGGTGAAAGTGCAATTTAGCATTAGTATACTTTGCTCTGATCTTCTAGAAGGGCAGACTTAATGGGATGGTAACATGTGTTTTGCAACTAAAAGCAAAGAACAACAAACATCTGGGTGAGAATTGGAAGAAACAGTGGGAGAGTTGGAAGTATAATTAGGTGTGGCATGATATATATAACTATGTCGTTGTCGAATAAACTCTGCTGTCATTCACTTTGAGCAATATAGTGTGGGCAAATGGTAATAGATGATTGCTGTTGTGTTAGGGGTCAACTTTAGTCTGGATGCACTCTTGAATGCTGGGTATGATGGTGGACTTGTGTGTGGGCAATGTAGCATGAACAGGATCTCTTATTGGCTACTGCAAAGGAACAACATGAGATACCACTGCTTTCCTTGGTCCTCTCATTCTTTTGACTGTTCGTCTCTATTTCCTGTAGGCTGTCATATCTGTTGCTTTACAATATCTTTTAGAATACACACAATTTTACATGCTACCTCTGAGTAAAGTTAATTCCTACAAGGGTCTTGCAACAATTTTGTCATATGAAGTGGTAGAATGTTTGGATAGTGTTTGTAGGGGAAAGGCCTGCATGGAACATGAAAATATGCAGTTTCTATGTTCATTCCTTATGTTTATGGCTTTTGCATGGACAAGTTTCCATGCAACCGTGGAGGAGCTGGAGAGGTGGTGAAAGAGTATCTCCAGATGATGTTGACATTGATGGCATGGATGACTTCTTCCATCTCTATCACTTGGTCCATAACGATGTGGAAGCTGCAGTGGCAGAAAAAGCCAGCCAGGATCAGGCCAAAAGGAGAATTTGGATTGACTAGGGTTTGTTAATAGATCACTGCAGAACAAGCTAATTTCATTCTCAGCATCTCTTTACAATCATGGTGATCAGCTGTAGTTATTTTGCAGGGTTAATATTTTCCTGTATGTCCCGGAAACTGAAAGACATGATAATGTATTCCATTTCAACAACTACCCCTAATTTGTTGATGTTGAATGGACAGGGAAGTTGGAAGGGCCAAGGTCCTTTGTGGCCAATTACCTACCCTTGGTGTGGGGATTACATCCTGAGGTTGTACCAGATGTTGATGCAAACATGGCCTTGGTGGATGGTCTTCACACTAAATGTGCTTAGTGTGCACTTTCTCTTCCACTTTATGAAGGATGTAGAATTCACCTACAAGGGGATCAGCAACCAATTTGCAGTGGTTTTGTGAATCTTTACTTATTTTTTCTCTGAATTCCCTAATAGAACACTCTATCTTTGCATGTGAAAGTCTTCTGATGCAAACCCATGTCTTGCTGAGGGTGATTATCTCCTTGTCTTGGGTGCGTGCAATCTGCTACTGTGAACTTCCAAGTATGGCACATTTAGAGGACTATTTCAATGATGCTACTGCAATGGAGGACTCAAATGAGTCAAAAGGTGATGAAGAAGATCAAGAGTATCCCATGAGTTCTAGACCTGTGGGGCATATGACTTTTAAGACTTTCTAGTGCAGGAGTGCCCAGTAAAGGCTCTGTGATGCTTTATTTTCACTTTTTACAAGCTCTGAGTATGGTGTGGTTTTTTCATTGGTTAATGGTGTAGACGTTTCATTGCTCTAAATACAGCATTACGGTCTGTTGCAAAAAGGTGCTATATGTTTTAACAGGTTTTAATGAACCTTCAAACATGGTCCACTAGGTATGTTAATAACAGCACAAACTAAAAGCATTTGTTGGTATTTTCATAAGATGTGTTTCAATTGAACTTCAACTGCACTTTTTTTTTGTTCATATTGAATGCAACATGCTGAAAATGCGAATGTGTATTTTATGTCATGTTTTATTTTAAATTTTGAACCATTGTTCATTGTAAAGTTAAAAGCAATAGATGTTGGATGCAAGGCCTTCTTTGCTCCATATTGGAATGGCAATTAGGTCTACTTTCTTATGGGAGAACTGTGACAAAACTTTTTTGTCTATCATGGGACTAGTTATTATGCGACAAAGGATGGGGGTGCCTAAAGCAAGTTTATCAATATGGTTATAAGAGGGATGGTAGCAACTAGCAACCTAAAGACATTATATGCATAGTCACAAACACATTCACAATTTGTCCATGTTTGTTTTATGGTCGATGGGCACAGGTGAGGCCCTCCTAACTGAAGTTATGTGTAGGGCAAAGTCCCGGGGTGGGTGCATTCCCAAAACAAGGGGCCTAGGACAAGGCTGAAGTCAAGTGAAGCCCTGTACTTGGAGAATGTTCCTCAATTGTGGGCTTTACCCATTGGAAATGATGAGGTGAACATTATCATGACATTGAACATTATGTAGATCACAAGGCATAGGAGCACGAGGGTTCTCACACATAGACCTTAAGAGTGGGAGGGAGCTTATACCTTAAGGAGTGGGTATAAGATCCCTCCTCATTTGTAGGAGGGACTTTTGCAGATGAAGGTGCCCTCCAAATACACTAGCACATTTCTACAAGTGCTTGGTGCTTTTGCAAAATGTTAAAGATTATAAAGGACTTAGGATGAATTTTGGTTGGACCAAGTACTTTTACTGGTACATGTGGAGATCTGGAGGTTGAACATGAAAGAGCACTATGCTCAAATGAAAATTGTTTTATGGTTGTTAATATAGAAAACAATATTATTCATAATACCTAATGCTATGCGACACCAATTGTAATATGCCACAAAATAAACAAACTTATGGTATTCCATATCCAAACATGAATTCTTTGAACATGTGGGAATCGATGACAAGGTCAAAGTTTATTGTTTTTAGAATTTGAGAAAAGGATTTGGATGCCATGCTACAACCCCAATCCATTCCTCCATGCAAATCCAATAGAATTCAAATTGTATTCGTGAAAGGCCATTAAATGATCTATAACAAAAGGTAGAGGCACTGTCCTTATGAATGCAAGATCCTATATGCAAAGATGCATATTGCATTCATCATCCAAGAGGAGCCCTCACTCATCACAATCATTCCAATGCAGTAAATAATCCTGCTATTTCACACCTCACAAATGAAGCCCAATTGCTTGTAGAAAAAGTGACAAATGGCTCATAGAACTTGTATGAGTACATATGTATTCATCTCTTGGATCATGGAAGGTTGAGTTCTATTTTATTGCATAGTAAATGGTCTCATGTCCAAAGCTTCTCAGGGCCACCATTTGAACAAAAAACATTAGATTTTGAAGCTGATCCTCACACCAATGGATAGCAAATGGTGTACACATATCATGAGCCATCCATAGGTCCATCCATTCTGGTTCATGGATGAGCTTCAACACCTAGTGCGATCAAATTGTGAAACATACAAGATTATAGTGGGCAAATGAAACAAGATACAAAATGAAACCTGGCACTTATTAAATGACTCCGTGGTTGAGCCATCCAAAGGTAGTTCATCCATCCATTGTTCATGGATGAGCTTCAACACTACTATGATCAACTGCCAAAACATAGAAGATTTTGCTGGGCAAATTAACACAAACTAAAATGAAACCCACCCCTCATGAAATGATTGTATGCATGAGCCATCCATTGGTTCATCCATCAACTAGGTCATGGATTAGCTTCAACAACTAGTGTTGCTATGATCAAAGGCCAAAACATACAAGACTTTATGGGGTGGCTTAACAAAAAGTAAAATGAAACTCACCCCTCATGAAAAGTTTGTGCACATGAGCCATCCATTGGTTCATCCATCTATTGGGTCATGGATGAATATCAACACATAGTGTTGCTATGATGATCAAATGGCAAACATAGAAGAAACTCACCCCCTCATGAAATGAGAAATGAAGTGAAATCATATTGGACCCAATTCCATAGATTATTCTTGGGTATGGTTCAATTATTTGATGACGACTATGGATGACCAACAAGTGTTGGTTTTATTTGAGGAGATTGAAAGGAAAGAATAAAAATAAATTGCCCAAGAAGAAGAGGTGGTGTGGGTGATTGGTGAGACGACAAGAGCAGCAAAGAGCAAACTAAAGAAAACGTAGGAAGGCAAAAAGCTAAGTGGTCGTAGGCAACAAAAGGAGAAAAGAAAGAGCACTTGTTGCACTCCTGAAGACAAGCGAAGAGGAAGAAGACACAGAGAGAGAGAGAGAGAGAGAGGTGAGAAGGGGAGGGGGGGAAGGACATGATTCCCAGGGACGAGGTAAGCTCTGAGGCAGGCACGGAAGTAGTGGGAGCCCGGGAAGGGAGGGGAGAGGAGGAGGAGGTGCTGCAGCAGCAGCAGCTCCGGGAGGAAGAAAGGTTGGGGACGGAGGAGGCACCGGTTGAGGAAGCAACATATAAGGGTGGGCAGCAAGGAGGGGGATCGGTGTGGTCGTCTCTGGTGTCCGGAACGCTTGCGATATTGGAACCACGGCGGGTGGAGACGGAGAGTGGAGGAGGAGGAGGGTGTTGGCGGACTGGACGAGGAGGAGGAGGACGCTGGGACTTGGCTGTCAAGCGCGTGGTTCAGTGTGGCCCTATGCGGCGATTGCAGGAGCGGCTTCTAGGTCACACATGGTACACTGCGGCTAACGCTTCTGGGAGTGTGATCTGGGTGCTGGGAGTTTGCTATAAGATCACCACCGACTCCAGTACTGAATCTGTCTCCCCCGCCCTCTTCCAGGAGTTTTTGAACGACTTCAGTTCCAGGCTCTGGTTCACGTATCGTCGAGGTTGTCCTTGGATCTCTTTCCTCCTCCTCCTCCTCCTCCTCCTCCTCCTCCTTGATCGTAAAAGTAGCGGATGTGTGTGAGATTCTTCTTCTTCTTACACGGTGCTGCATTCAATGGTTCAAGCTTTGTGCAGGTCTGATGAATTAGGTGTCCAAGTCCGCAAAGTCGACATCTTGCTTGCATGTAGATAGTAGAATTGCAGCTTTTCTATTTGAATGTTTGCTTAGAATTGGGGTTGTATTGCATCCAAGGTTCATGAACATGAGGTGATTTCAAAATTGTGTTAAGCAGTGAGAAGATAGGTTACTTAGGACAACAAATTTCCTGTTTTGTGTGACCTTCAAGCCAGCCGTGGATTTTCTGTCTTTGAGCTTTGAAACCTGAAGTCCCACTCTGGCTGAATAGTATGTTTCAAGTTGATTTCGCGCACCCTTATATATCAGCCCTTCTCTCCTAATGGCCAGTGCAGTAGTTTCTTAAACACTCATGTTGCTCATGACAGGGTTTGAGCCAATCAGTCAATCAAATCTCACAAGTGATTTGGGATGGGGATGCATGCTACGGAGTGGCCAGATGCTTTTGGCTCAGGTGTGTGTTGTCTCAGCATCTTGAACTCTGATATGCCAAAAGGCAGATTCTAGTCGGTTTTCAGGCTGAGATTTCCTCTCTTGGGGTTGGAGGGCATCCTTTCCTGACGCCTTTTATTGTTGCAGTGATGCCCTCAATGGTGATGCACTTCAGTACCATTTTCTTTCTGTTTTACAAATCACTTTGGTTGCAGGCATTAATGTGCCACCATTTGGGGAGGTCTTGGCGGCGAGCAGGTGATCAGGTGAGCTTATTTTTCCAAATTAAAGCAGATGATTCAGAGCAGGGGCTTGACTGTTATCCTGCATTTTTTGCATCAGATCTGAAAGGTACTTGCCACAATGTTACACTGTACATGCCCTACTGAGTTGCACATGAGCATAGTGATGGATGACTTTTTCCTGTTTGCAGTTGTGCTCGCAGGAATACCTTCAAATTGTGAAAAGCTTTGGTGACTCACCTGATGAGTCATGTCCCTTCTCAATCCATAACCTAGTGGAGGTGGGAAGCCCATATGGGCTAGCTGCAGGCTCTTGGCTAGGGCCTTATGCCCTCTGTAGGACACTGGAAGCTCTGGCTGACGCAGACAGAGAAAGGTGTCGAAAGAGGGGTGGTCAACAAGTTTTACCCATGGTAGTTCATGTTGTATCTGGAGATGCAGATGGTGAGAGAGGGGGTGCTCCAGTTCTGTGTGTGGAGGATGTGACCCGTTTGTGCTTGAGGTGGGGAGAGCCTGGTGAAGAGTGGGGAGCCCTGCTAGTGCTTGTGCCGCTTGTGCTTGGCCTTGACAAGGTCAATCCCCGGTTGGTTAAATCCTTTTCCCTTGTTCAAATTTGTGGTCACCATATTTAGAGTTCACCTTGTGTATGTGAGGCCATAGAAGGATAGCTTTATGTTTGTTGCCACAGGTTGGCAACATTTTCATTGGTCTTGTTAATGTACCTTGTTGTCACCTTCTCATGAAAGTTATGTCTGTAATCTCCATACTTGGAAAGCTTTCCTCGGAAGTGGTTTGTCGGGCTAGGTAAGAGGTAGGGCTGTGTCTTAAACTGGGGAATGATTACGTGGTGTAGGTATACACCATCATTGAGAGCAACTTTCACTTTCCCTCAAAGCCTTGGCATACTGGGTGGTAAGCCAGGAGCTTCAACCTATCTTGTGGGTGTGCAAGATGGCCAGGCCCTGTATTTGGACCCCCATGAAACACAACAGGTATTTAGAAACTCCCCAATCTCACACAACTACTTCCCTTTCTATCTCCTTTTGCACTGTGCAGATTTCTATGTCTGCACACCAAGGCTTTGTATCTCCCATGAGCTGTCTCAGAGGTTGCAATTCTATCCATCTGGCAAGTAGACTAGAAGTTCACTAGCTTCAAAGTGGGACTAGTTGGGAGAGGAATGCTCGAGTGGAATGGTCTTCTGAGTTTGGTTGCATTGTATAGGCTGTTCGCATATTGCCTGAGAATCCAGAGGTGGATACCAGCTCTTACCACTGCAGGTACAACATGTTCTGTGTGTGTGCATTAGATCAAATTTTTACAGTGAAATTTGCGTTGGCATACATTATCATATGGCACTTTTTTTGACATTGTACTCTCAACAATGTCTAATGAGTGGAAGTGAAAAAGTCCTCTAGTGTTGAATATTCTTTATAGTTCAAAGTTGTGGGTGTTCTATGGATTTAGTTTGGCCCAATGCTTATGGGTGCAACTCTGTGGTACAGTATTGTGCGGCGAATTCCACTGGACTCTATCGACCCATCTCTTGCCCTTGGCTTCTACTGCCGCAACCGTGGTATGCATGCCCTCAAAGTCTTCTGCATCAGTTTTATCATTTGAAAATGTGGCTTAACAAGTTGTGCACTCAGGTTTAATGCACTTTTTTCTTGATATAGCTGTCCTGATGCTGTGTTGTGCATAACAGAAGAGTTTGATGACCTCTGTGCACGGTCATCGGAGCTGGCAGAGCAGTCAAATGGGGCACCCATGTTCACTGTAGCTCAGAACTCTGCTCCTATAAAGCCTGCAGATACAAGTGATCGAGCTTTGGCATTGCAAGAGTCACACCCAAAAGAGCCCTCATCAGAAGATGACTGGCAAATACTTTGAAAAACCTAGGTTGGCTGAGGCCACTAGTCAGTAGCCATCTGCACTAAGAAGCAAAAAAGCAGCTGTGGCCTCTTTTTAGTTCCTCTCTTGGCTAACAAGACTAGCTATTTGATAACATTTATGAATTACTGGGGCTATTGTTGCCTGCTTAGCTTTGAAGTTGCTAGTGGAAGAAAACTTGAGTGTGATGGCATTGTAATGATGTATATAGCATTCATTTCTTGCCACTGTGGGGCGCATAGATTATTATGTCAATTTCTTCTGCTCTCCCAGGAGCAGTGGCATCCACATGTACAGATTTGCCCTTGGGTCACATATCTGAGTAAATTCTTGGCCAGGTTCTTACCTGGCATGTTCAATTATCATTTTGTGGATTGTTTAGCTTTTGGAAGTTGTGTAAATTTTCCGCATGCCAACAGCCTAGCTCTTCTGAAGATTTGCATGTTGCACTAGTATTGATGATTCAATCTGGTGATAACATGGCCAAGGGGTAAATATGTTCCAGCAGGTCATTATCTGCTTGTGATGTTGGATGTGCTGATAGATTCTGGGTGTGAAAGTTTTTCTTTTCGGAAATAAGGCCCATACAGAAGCAGGTCATGTGCCAAGCTTTCCTTGGGTTTTCATCATTGTTGATATTACCCTGTTTGTGTAGTGTGTGTTTTCTCATTTCATGACTGTCAAATCGAACATTTTGTAGTACTTCAATAGTACTTGATTAGGACTTTTGTAGTACTTCCACAATCATCCACATTAAAGCAGAGTTTTATGCACATGGAGAATATGTCCCCAGTCGCTTAGTGACCCTTCATTTGACTCTTCCTTTGAGAACTGGGGCAGGCGTGCTGTTGATACCAAGCTTTTCACCTCTTTGCCTCTTCAAATCAGGACTGATCCCAGCTCCCTTTCCTTCAGATGTGCAGCAAGACAGCTCTACCAACAGTGCCCAAAGACCGATGGCAATTTCAGAATGTTAGACGAGCTTTGGATTGAGGAGTCTCTGCCTTTGCCATGACCTATATCTGTGACACTACTAGTCAATCAGCAGCTCATCACTTGGGAGTTTGGAGACCTCTTCAAAGTTGGCCACATTGTGGATCATGCAACTATGTGTCATATAGTAGATGATAATATATGCAGATAGAGATGCATTAGCTACCATGGGCTTGAAAGTGGTAGGTAATGCCTCTAGGCAGATGGCATTACCAGAATAAGGTGGCCAGTTGAGGCAGAGCCAAGTGCTTCCCCTTTTCTGGTAATGCCCTCCCCTGATGGCCTTACCTCTTGTAATAATCAGCGCAAAATTTTCTGTGATACCCAGTGGGTATCTGCTGAGGTTCATGGGAAAAAAGAGAATAAAAAATGGTGTAGGATGTTTCACAAACATTGAAAATTGAAATTACCACCAGAGGCATTTCAGTTTTTAAAATGCCCTGCCTTGATACAAGCACTATTGCTATGATAAGTGTGCCTGCAGGTACACTAGAAAAATTGAAGCAAGTTATTATGCTTTGCTTGAACACTGTTTGTAGAATTGTTATCTGAGACAATAGTTGCAGGTCCAAAGAAATGACGACCTTCTGAAAAAAGAAATTGAAAAGAAAGTGGCAGAGCTTTATGTGGTAAGGCCAGAACCAGGGCCATGCTCATCCGCTCATGCAGCCCCCTTATTCTGGCAATGCCCTTCCCCTACGGCCTTGCCTACCATGTACTCAGCATAGCAATGTATGGGCAGACCATATTTTTCTTCCTTTCATCCACAATTGTTTTGCTGGAGCTTACTTTTGGATCATCTTGAATCTTGATGACAACTAATTTGCAAGCTCATGAAACTATGTTGGGTTGGAAGGATAATGGTAGTTGCTACAACTCATGAAATGTGCTGGGAAGCTGGGAACTGTAGCATGATTGTATTGCTCAAGATGGGATGGTTTTGTCGAATAGGTTAATGAATTTGTTTCACATGAAGCCAGAGGAAAGTGTTCATTATATGCGCAAGAAACTAGAAACTGAATGTTTACTTCTGCTAAGGGCTTCTCAACAGCAGAACATTACACATGTACATGGTTGACCTTGGCATTGTTGGCCATCTGTAATATCGAGAAGATGTGATTGAAGATGATGCCCTGGGCTGAGTGGGTAGCCCTGTGTGACAGAAAAATGGTCCAGTAGGTTTTAGAATAGGGTTTAAGGTTCAACACTCTTAAGAATACATTCAATCCATTCTTGTAATGGCAAACGGTGGAAGAATCTAAAGAGGTTCCAAAAGTATACAGTGAGAATTTTGTTCAGGGCAACCTAGTGTAGTGAACAGAGACAAAATGCCCCAAGAAAATTTTCTAAATAATTGCCCACCATAATTCAAACAAATCCAACATAACCAAATGCATTGCAAAATATGGAAATGCATGACTCAAATGTAATGGTTTTGACATATACTCTCTTTTTACCTGCTTCAAAACAATTACCCTCACTGGGTAACGGAAAACTTCAAATATATTCTAGTTAGGTAGAGTAAAGACAGGGCAAGTCTCAGATATTTTCCAGCCAAGTAGGGTAATTTAAAGGGTAGCAATAATATTTTTTTGAAAACCATGTAGGAGATATATTTGCTCTGCTGTATACCTGTGGGTATACCAAGATAAAATACCTAACCCACCCAACACTCATAAGAACATTCCAACTCCTAAGGAGTAAGTGTAAGATCCCTCCTCTTTTTAGAAGCAATATCTACGAGTATAATGTGCCCTCCAAAGACACCAGCAAATTTCTCCAAGTGCTTAATGAGATACAAAATTACCAGGGTACATTCAAAAAATTGTAGTTGTAGGAAGGGCCTTGGATGAACGAGCACCCACACCATGCTCAAGATCCCAAAGTCTTTTTAACTTGCTACTAAGCAGTATAAATACCCCATGCTGAGGCTAAATCAGGGTCTCTAGTCAAAATCCAACATTTTCTGGGCTTAATATGGCCACTGAGAGGCCTTGCTCAAAATGGTGAAGGTACCAGTGTTGGGTGCTGGTTCACCCTGGCAGATAGGAAATTGGCCCAAATTTCTCATGCAATTGATCAGGTCTTGGGGCTCAGCCAACTTTGTGATAAAATTTTGAAGCTATGTAAGAATGTGTATTGTTTCATGGAATGGACATGATAAATTTTGGTGGAGACAACAAGCTGATCTACACCACAATTTGGCCCAGTACCAAAAACAAAAAAGAAAGAGATCTATTGCGGCTGACAATTCTATGATAGCTATCACAATTTGCTTCATTCTCGACCAGTGCAAAATAAACTCATGTGAAACCAGTTGTTCATGTTTCTGCCTGTGATTGAATTAGGAATTTAACTCCCCTTCCTCATGGAGAGCCCCACTCTGGATCCTTCAGTAGAGCTTGTATTAGAGATATTACCTTTGACACATATAACAAACTTGATTTGAAAGAAGTCAGAAAATAGTCTAGTTATCTTGAATCTATACGAGTTACTCAGAAAGAGTTTAATCCCAACAGTGCGTTTGCCATGTTTCTGCAGTACAGGGATAGGAACAGCATTTGAGGTTTCCAAAGTTCATTGTCTCAAAGAATATGGTGCAGATAAGTCACCAGAAACAAGCTTCTTGGATTACAGCCACTCTGCTCAGATTGTAGCTGACTTTGGTATACACCTGCACAAAGAACCAGCATATCTACTTTGGACATTGAAATGACTAGTCACCGAATAGACCTACAAAACTAAACCAGCCTCAGGTCAAGCCTCTGTTGTGGAGGACAGGAGAGGTTATACAACCCATGGTACAATTAGTGGAAGGATTCTAAACCTTGGCTCCTTCCAACACAGTTGACCCTTCAGCAAGAATTCTCTCATATACATTCCTGATCTTAAGCCCACAGATAGTTTGGAACAGCCCGGTGCCATTGTTGCTTCCAGGGAAGTCAGCATGCTTCAGCATCTGTTGAGTGATTTCTCCATAGAATTTTGTGGAGATGTTGCTGAGGTGACTTTCCACATATATCAACTCATCCAGCTTATCGAACTGGCCATCCATCTCCAGCACAGACACCTGGTCAACCATGACAGACAATGTCAGTTGTGCATATCTCTCTGCTGCTAAGAAAGCACCCATTCTGACTCCAGAATCTGCACAGTCTAATCTTAACAATGCCTGATTGAGCACAAATTCACCCATCTTAAATGGGACAAACAGAAAAAAAATCTCTCCTTGACCAAGAGATCCAATCTGACAAGTATAGCATGGTTGCCAACTCTATGGAGCAGGGGCAAACTGTTCTGTTTTACCTAGGTTATCCATGCTGTTACCTACTGATTCTAAAGACTATTCACCTCCTGTCACCTCCTGTAAGTAGTGCAAGCCATTCAATATGTATAGGGGAAGGGCTGCTCCCCAGGGCCTCCCCTAATTTGAGGGTCGTAACCTCAAGGGTGGTAGCCCTGCTTTATGCAATGAGAGAGATGACTCAGGGATTGCTCAAACTCAATAACCATGTAGAACCAGGTTGCATCATACCTCATTGCCATAGTAAGTATCTGGTCCGTAAAAGAATTTAATGCCTGGGTAAGAGCATGTGAGCTTGCGACCACAAGGAATCCAGTTAATGGTTGACCCTTCATCAAAGAGATATACTGGCTCAAAGTATTTCACACCCTCCCTCATCACCATGCGCACGCGCAGGACCTTTCCTTCATTGTCATCTGGGATCAGCTGGGTTGGTAACACTTGAATCACAGCATCTGCATACTGCTTCTGTGGATCTGTACACAAAACCCAAAATTATATCCTTCAAAGATGAGTCTGATTTTCATGATCATTGTAGAAAGATGAACAGACTGTACTAAGGAGAGGAAGGGCATGCATGCATACCAATGTAGGCATCAAAATCAGGCTTGCGGGCTGTAATGCTCGCCTTTATACTCTCCAAGCTGTGTCCTCGCTCAGCCATGTCACGCTGATATGTGCATCCAACACTGCTGTTATGTTGTTATTCACAGGAAAGTAAGGTCAAACAGCATTGGACCTGAGAAACCACAAGACTAAAAGAATAGTAACCAGAAAACAAAAACATGACACATTTGCACTAGGCAACCTTGGCATGTCAGAGTGAGAGACTCCAGTGGTTTTGGCCACTAGAGTGAGAGAAAATAGACTACAACAACAGCCCAATTCTTCTATTGTCTAATTGGACAACAAGGTGTTCGACTGCGAACATGAGAGGGAAAGTCATTGAACCTGGATTTTCCATGCAAATTTGACATCATCACTGATGTCCAAGTAGATGCTGAAATCAAGTAGAGACCTCACTCTCTCGTCATACCTGTTCAACACCAACACCCCATACTAAATTGAGAAGTGTTTCACAAGCAAGTTCCAAACTGACTTGTTTGCAACATCATGAAGCAGTTTTATCTTTTGCAGCATTGGGACAACAAGCATACCAGTGCATACTGCATTCTCATCCTATGCCCCTTGACCTCAATTGCTCACCTTGCAATAACCTACATCTTTTCGACCAAGCATGTGGGACATGGACAAAGAGAATATGCTCAGAATGCTGAAATCCTCAGCTCTGTTTCTGGACACAATCCAACCAGCATCCACATGTATACTGCATTCTCATCCTATGCCTCTCGACCTCAATTGCTCACCTTGCAATAACCTACATCTTTTTGACCAAACATGCAGGACATGGACAAAGAGGACATTCTCAAAATGCAAAAATCCTCAGCTCTGTTTCTGGACACAAATCCGACCAGCCTCCACATGCATGCATGTCTGCTGGCAAAAACCTCGGTCGCATTGCAGAGGGGAAACAAAAAAATTGTTGCCACTTACATGGGATGAAGGCCCTCGATGACGAGAATCTTTGGAGGATCAATAGTCTCAGGCGCGTCCAGGAGACCAGACACATGGTTGTAAATTGGCTTCTCGACCGATTTCCCTTCCTTGAGTGCCTTCACCTGCTCATACATGAGATCAAAATTGTTGGCCCTGGGGTCCAAAGCCGTTACCGCCTTCTCCTTCCGCCCATACCTATCCAGGGAATGGTAATCATCCAGACAAATGACCGTGGTCGTATCGCTGATAAGCGTATTGGAATCCGGGTTTCCACCCCTGGGAGGAGTAGCCGCGCCTCCAAACACGCTCGTCAATCTCCGCATAAATGTACTTTTCCCACAACCAGAATCAGCCGCCAAGCCAATAACCACTGTCTTCTTTCCCGGTGCGACTTTACACACCACCACTGCACGCCGTCCAATTCCAAATCCACCCCTTCCAACGCCGCCACTGCTACTACTACAATGCTGCCCGTTCACTCGCAGCAGCAGCGCTGACAAGCTTTCCCCCTGCTGCTGCCTGGCACCACAACTACCCAGACCACTCTGCTGTCCATGGAACTGCGACTGGAGGTGCAGTTTGCAGAGGGAAGAAGATGAAGCTGGAGCTGCTACTGCTGCCGTAGACGCCATGGCCACAGAATCTGAACTCCCAGACAGACACAAACAAACAAAAGGAAGAGCGCCAATGGCGAGGATGAGGAGCTCTCAGAGAGAGTGTGCAACAACAACGGCAGCAGCGACAACAGTGAAGCAAGCAAGCAGCGCCAGTAACACTGTGCAGCAGCGCTACAGCCTTATCTCCAGTCTTATCAATCCTCCTTGGTTCGAGGTATGCTATTCCTGCCTCGGGACAGCTTCGCAGCCGACAATCAGGCTCGGATTCAGGCTCGATAGGTCATTCGTAGCTTCGGATGAAGAATTTCAGGTTATCAGCAGGTTAGCAGCAGGTTCGGAACTTCTAGGAGCGCATCTCGCCCAGGCCTGTGGGTTTGGGGTCGAGGCTCGCGGGAGGCTTGGGAGTTTTTTTGGTGGTTAGAAATTGTCGGGCCCTGGACCAAAAAGCAACCAATAGCATTCTTTCTTTTTCAAAAACGAAAAAAAATAAAAATGGGACACTTTTTTTCTTTTTTTTTTTCCATTTCTTCTTTTTGACGAGAAAATGGCTATTGAAAAGCGCTCTATTTTAGGTAACGAGAAAGTGGTCGGGAGGCAGAGTTTTTTTTGTTTTTTTTTTGGTGTGTGTGTGTGTGTGTGTGTGTGTGTGTTTTGGTGGCCAATTTTCGTATCCTGGCTACCAGAAAAATGAGACGGGAATATTCCGTAGAAAATTCCCTTTGTTTTTTAAAAACATTCGCCAGTTTTTTTTTTTAAATATTTGATTTTATGAAAATGGTAGTCGTCGTATTTAGATAGGATTTCTGATCTTAGGGGCAGTCAGTAGCCACATTTCGACTATTTCCTGTTTTAAGCACTGATTTCTAAAAAGTTGTGGCCATCAATGTGCGACTATTAAAATCTTTAATTTAAAAAAATATCTTCAGAACAAAATCTGAAAAAAAGAAATAAATATGATAATAATAATAATAATTCGTCTAATTTTCTTTATATTTAAAACCCATGGGGCGCTGTGGAGATTTGTTATTTTTTCTTCCCCCAATGTTTTGTAATAGGTATAGAACTAGATCTACCTAAAGAATAAATAAAGGAAAAACACCAGGCAAGGGAACAAGAGGAAAAAAAAAAAGGGACTGAAAGTCCAAACAAAAGACCATACCCCAAAGTGCAGACCCCACAATGGGGAGCCCTAAGAGGAGAAAACACAAAACCTAGGACCTAAACCCCATCACCAGTAGCACGAAGCAAGTCATGCAAGGAGATCAGCAACCTAAAGACTTTCTAAAAGGTCACTAAGCCTAAACCTAGTATGGGACCATTGCCACTTTGAAAACCACTGGCTTTTTAGATCAAGACATGGCCATTCAACTAAGCATCAACCCCACTTTCCATTGCCAAGGCAATCAATCACACAATCTTTTGACATTCAAGCAAAGGTGGAATGAGTCTTTAGCATCCTTCAAGTTTCAATTTCAACACAGAAGTTGTGATAGATATCAGCCCCAGACAAAGCACTCATCATCAATTCATGTTTTGGGAAAATGGATTCAAGCTTAGTGAGCACACTCCTTGCAAGTCTGAAGCTCACAACCAAGCTTCACTTGAACCGCCACCTCAAGAAAACCTATGTGAGGGAAACCCTATAACATCCCCTACAAACTTTGCGGGGCGTTAGTGCATGTTTTTACATACTCCTTAGTTCATGAATTCTCGATGATGATCCATTTTGAATGTCCATCACCAACGCGGTTCCCTATCCATCTCCACCTTCCATTTATTGTGAAATGATGGAGATTTGAAGGTCAAAATCATACTCTATGTATTGCCCATCATGTGCTTGTGAACATTTGCCTTAAATAGATTATTTGAGTTCCTTAAAAAAAAAAGATAACTTTGGTCATTTTATACTTAGATACTTCAACTTCAAATGTTTGGTAGCCTTCAAAGGCATTTTTCAGTGATGAAATAATGCTTGCAAAGAGTAGTAGGAAAAGGTTGAAGGTAATTGCTTTTGAAGGTGATTTACAAATGAGGAAAAAGGATTGTAGATGGTCCAATAGGGGGAAGAGGTACAGATGTAACAAGTATCTCAACAATGGTCATGTTCACCCATGAATGTCAACTTCTCATGTTGTCAATTCTAATCATTTGGTCAAAATTTTCTATGTTATTGACAATGGCATGAATTGTTTCACTAACATGAATTTCATCCATGTTCTAAATTTCATGAACATAAAACTTCATCCATGTAATTTAATTCACCCATATGAAAAATTCCATTAACATGGTGAATTTGATGAATGAACATAATTTATTCCTCATAAATTTTTATCCATGTGGTCAATCATGCTTGCAAAACTTCATTCACAATATTTTTTTCATGCTTAGTATGTGTGTCACTTATGTTAAAAATTACATCCAATTTATTCTTTGTTTCATTAGTGTTATCACATTTTACCCACATATGAATTGTTGTATTTTTGTGGTCAATTTCATTTGTGATCAATGTTTCATGCATTTAATGCACTAGATTTCTGATGAGAATTTAAAGTATAATTTCATCCATGTAGGCAAAAATAAATTTAAAAATTGGTAACTTTCTTCTTATTTTCACCATCCCCTTTCTTTCTTCTTTCCCCCTTTCTCTTTCCTCCTCACTTTTTCTACTTTGTTTTCTACCCTTCCCTCTACCCTTTTCCTTCCATTCTTAAATGGCCCTTGGCAAGTTCCCTATTCATGGTTAAAATAGTAGGGCACTTCAAATTTCCCTATGAACTTTGTGGGTTTCAATGTTGTGACTTTTGCAACATTCACAAGGTTTTGTTGTCAGGTTTGATTGATGTTAGTGCAAAGTTTATTTAAAATAAATTTGGATATTGCTGCTTGTAAACAAACGAAACTAAGTTACATTAGTGATATAATAATGTGATCATATTACTTAGTTCATGGGTATGCTCATAACTTCTTCTTCTTTTGAAAAAGCCATGTTCATTGGTGCATCAACAATTGTTTTGGAACATTGAACACTACTTTCAATGGAAACACCTCTTTGGACCCCAATTGCAAAGTAGAAATTAATGAGTTACACATAAACTTTCCTTTTCAAGTTTATATACATGAGAGTGGAACTTTGGGCAAATCATATGGGATAAAATTGAGGTGGTGTTGGGAACACCTTAAGGAACAACTTGAGGAACCTCAACTTGGGAACATGATGAGAACATGGACAAGTGTTGACCATGGGGGGTCATTACATTAATTATAACATGTTAAAATGAATATAATCCCAACATTCTCAAGTGGATTCTTGCTTTTGGAATTGGAATCCCACAATGCTTAGAATCTTTGGAACAAGGTTTAGGGGGACCAAATTTGTTCAAATTGAGTTTAATCTTTCAATCATTGGTATGGTTGTAAAGATTAAATATCCAAAGTGGGGTTGCATTCTCATATGAAAATAACTGAAGCACAAGTTATGGCAAAAAAATGGTCAATAGTCAAGTTGGTTGCTCAATTTTTGACCACTAAAACATCTAACATAATAACTTTCAAATGAAACATGTGATACAATGTTGAAAAGGTCTCTTCAAAGGCTAAAACTTTGTCTCTTGAAAGTTTTTAATCAAAGTCCATATGTGAAAAATATGAACTTAAAAAGTTGCAAGACTTATCATTTAACAAGATCAAGAATTTTTAGGACTCCCTAGGAGCCCCAATAATTTTTGTCACTTTGATGTAATTCACATTATCATTTACATAATATATTGTAAGGAGGAATCTGTTAAGTTCTTTGCAAACATTGGCCATGGTGAGCCATGTGAGTGTATGTTTCATAGTTTCCAATGACTTATCCATGCATCATTTTGGCTCCAATTTGCATTAATCAGTTTTTCTTTCATTGTTTACAAATCGATTTCAATTTGAACTCACATTCACAAGCTCCTTCTCATCCCATCTCCCATCCCACCCCCCCCTTTCTTTTGGGAATTAAGGACCATGCCTTGGATTCACATTTTGATACAAAACTAGGGATCAATAGATTCTTTATCCCCAATACCACTTGATAAACCTTGGGATTTGTCACTAATTAATGTTCATTGAAATTAAAAAATTGAGAATTACTCTGAATTTGTGTTCTTAATTGTAATTTCCTTTTTAAATTTCATGTTCTTGAACTTTGGAAATTTACAGTTGTATGTTGTACCTACCTCAACTAATTCCAAGGTAGATACATGAAAAATTGGCTCACCTTTGTGACATTTTTTGGTTTTTGTAATAGACATCTTATTTCAATGTCTCTTAGCAAAACATATTTTTTAAATTCGTCACTTGAAACTTGGTTTTCAAATAACAACCTTTTTATGAAACACTTTTTTTTTTGGGAAAAAATAAACCCATTTTTCACTATGGACTTTTGATATTCAAAAATAGGGACTAGTCAATTGATTGGACTTTTATATGATTAGAATTGGCCATTAATTTTTAGAAGTCCTTAGTAATTTCATATTTCCTTTATTTTGAAATTCTTTCCCTTAAAGCCCATTTTTTGAGGTCTCTACTTGGGCTTTCACTAATATGCACTTTATTTATCTTCATACATATATTTCATTATCATTTAACCAATGATATTAAATTAATTACCAATTTAACACTATAGGATGGGTTTTGTTTGGATTATTAAAAAATTGTTTCTCCCCAAAAAATGAGCCATTCAATCATGCATTCACCTTCCTCATATAAGAAATTAAAAAAGGATCATTTGAAGTACTCAAAATCATAGTCCAAGAATTTGTTTTTGGTTGAATCCCTTTTGAATTTCAATATTGCAAGATTTGCTAGAAAATGTATTCATGAATAAAAAACATGCAATTAATTTTTAAAAATTAAGTGAATCTTTTATTGTTTTGAAGTTTTATGGGTTTAACAAATTGAAGGTGTGAAGTTCTTAACGCACCATGCAAGGATATTTTCACTTCATCTCATTAGTTATACTTGAAAATTGCATGTCCTTGTTCATAATGAAATGAATAGGGGTAAATACATTATTTAAGACCTTGCATATTACATCAAAATGTGTCTTCAATGTGATTACACGATATGATTACATATGTCCTTTATGATGTGTCATATTCAACTACATAATCGTGAAAGACATGTTTTGGTGTAAAAAAATAATTAACTAATTATCCCACTGTTAAAATGATTATTGTCATGGCCTAGGTGTCCTTATGTTAACATTAGGACGATTTTTAACTAATGTGACATCAAACTACATCATTGTAAAAAATTGACATGACATGATTTGCATTATAAGGAATCCTATCCATACTAGCCCATGTGTTTGTGACTTGTGTCCAAATCAATGATTTTTGCAAGTGTTGATGTGACTATCCTTTATGGCATCATCTAAAAATGATGTGAAGTTGCATATGCAACTACAAAATGGTTTTAAGTTGCATATGCAACTATTTTTAATTTAGATGAAAATGAAGATGAAAAATGTAGTCATATCATCCAATGACTAGTGGCATCCAATGTTAGATGAAAATTTGATTATTTTTGCAAGTGGTAATGTCATTCATACATGATTAGACACACATGGCATCTGATTCAATTTGATAATTGCAACTAATTGCAAATGTACATGTGTTTAAATGTGAAGAAAATATTTTATGGCTGATGAAATTATTGGATTTGGTGATTTGAATTCTTTTCTTGGTTATCTTGAATGAACAAATATAATCAAGTTTGATAGGTTTGTGAGAATTTCAAAATACAAATGGAAAGGGCAAAAAAGAACCACCATTTTCAATTTTTATCATAATAGGGTTGTGTGTAAGTACATGGGTGCAGTCATAATCCAATGAGTCAAAAAAGGTGTTGAATTGTTGATAAAATTAATCAAAATTAGAAACATATTTATGTTTTTCCACCATGGAAATCATGGCAAGTTGTTCATATGAAATGTCATGTATTAGGACAATTATAAATATTTTTAAAAACAACTTGTAAAAGATTTCCCTCAAAAAATCATTTGTATGAAAAAATCATTTTTAGGAAAAATGACATACATAGTCCTTGTTTAAAGTAATGCTCTTGGCTCATTGTATCTTGTTTGCACCCAAGTGCAAATATATATATTTTAAACAAATGGGATTGTGGGATGTTATCTTGTGAGCATGAAAAAGTGAGCCCAAGCGAATCTTTTTAGGAATATTTTGCTAATGTCAACGAAATATTTTTTGATAAATGGATAGAATATTTGGTGACATTGAAGAATATTTTGCCATGTGTCATGGGTGAAAAATATTTTTGGATAAAAAAGGATGATAAATAAAATGGATGAACTTTTATATAAGGATTGATGCCAAACCTATGAGAGATCATGGATGACCCACTATCTCGCTTGTAAGGATTGAATCATTTCATGTTGGTTTTATCTTGAAAAATACAACACATGAAATGTTGATGTAATACTTCAAATTATATTTCATATTTTTTTAATATGAATTTTTACAACATCGAAACCATTTAGAATTTAAAATTAAATCCATTCAATGGCATATAAACCTATTGACCCACCAATAGGTATGTGCTAATCCATACACTACCCATTCACCACCAAGAGGCATGTGCCCATTAGAAATTGACACAATACCTAAGCCTATTGGCCCACCAAGAGGTATTTGTCAATCCATACATTACCCATTCACCACAAAGAGGCATGTGCACATTAGGAATTGAGACAATACCAAGTAGCCACAAACACTTTACATTGTTTATACCATTTCAAACTACTTGTTATTTTCATTCACAATCTCAGCCTTTTGCATCTAGCACCATTAAGGCCACTTGTATAATAAAAAATTGCAATTTCCCCCCTCTATTATTAATTTTCTTGATCTATACATGAATTTGCATTCACTTCACCCTTACTACCTAACTGCATCCTTTCTACCTTTAAAACATGTTTGCAAATGTGAAACGTTTATTCTACAATGGGAAAAACAAAATAAACACCAAATGTCACACAAAACACTTTGGAATCAATGATAGAATACACATTAATCTAAAGCATACTAGATAGAATCTATGAAATGACCCAAAAAAAAATTGGAATATCCAAGAGATGATACTAGACTAGACCCCTTTTGGCATTTGCTTGAAATCAAAACATGGGGAACAAAATGGAAAAGTGTAATTGACAAAATAGATGAATGGGAGGCATGGTAATGGGCTAATGTGAAAATAGACAAAGCAAATTTTGCATTGCTCGAAATATTATACACATTTCCAAGGAAGATATGGAAGATTACAATTTGGCAATGTTTACACATGCCCTGGATTTCTTCAAAAAATGCATGAATATGAAGAAGCCAATTCTAGAAGTGTTTTTACAAGCTTTTTGAATAATTTGTTGAAAGAGTATTTGGTAACACTTGGCAACTTGCTATCAATAGAATTCATGAAACCTAAAAGAGGATTGTATGCAACTTTAGGTAGGCAAACTTGGGTGCCACAAGAATTAGGGAACAAAATGTTAAAACCTTCGATGAATTGTTAGATGATAAGGCTAGCCCCAAAACCACAAGAAGTGCATGATAGTTGAAAACAAAAACATGTCAAAAAATAAAGGAGGATCTAAAACCCCATTGTTTGCATTAAATTATGGTTCAATACCCATGATAACATGAATATATTTATTCAAAGTATGTGATTTGAAAAGGAAATATTCAATTTTGAAAAAAAGAAAATGAGGGTTGGAATTAAACTTTGAAACTATTTATTGAATAAATCCATAGTGATTGTTGAAACAAAAAATCACTAGAAATGTCATATATGAGCATGAGATGATGCACAAATATTTGATTTTGTGGCAAATGATATAAATGTATTTTGTTTTGCCATTTGGAGCCATTTTAACATATCCTACTATCCCAAAATCACGTCTACCAAGCAAATGGTCTAATCAAAAGCAAAATTGTCGTGCTACATTTAAACACAAAAAATGAGTGGACAACTACAAGTATGTCACCAACCTGACATGTTCCCAAACTTAAGTTATTTTGTGCATTCAATTTAGTATATATTAAGATTGAAAGGTTCCATTGAAGAAAAATAGAATAGAGGTTTTTCATTTGCATCATGTTGAACGGTATCCATATCCACAATACTCTTGTCGAACACCATCATATTTGGATTTGTACTTGCTTATGGAAAAAAAAAGTTGAAAAGTGTAGATGCAAAGTTCCAAATAGAGGTTGGATATTAGGCATCTACTAACCACTTGCAGGATTACAAGATATATGGGACAATGATCAAAATGTTTAAACCAAAATTTCTAAACAACTTGTGACAACCACCTAGAGACAATCTATGGCTAACAAACATGACAAATAGAAATTTCAGAACACAATTTCATCAACAATGCGATTACCTACTGGAGTTCAATGCACCCAAGAAAAAAGTGATTCAATCTTAGAGAAGAATTGGTCAAGAAACGATGTAGATGTAAAGGATGACCCATATAAAGCACTAGTATTCACTTATAGTAGGGAAATGGACTAGTTAGTGGAGGCTAATATAATTAGTAGCAAAATGGAGGAGGAAAACTATGAAACTTCCAGATGGTGGAATGATGGAGTCAAATGAAGAAAAAAAAAACACATAAAAAATGACATGAAGGATAGAAACGGGCTGCAATGATGCAAGCAACACACCCAAAGAAATTGGGTCCATTTAATATGTCCAACACATAGATAGATGATATTGTTGATATTCAAGTGAAGTAGCAACATAACAATCTATAATTCAAAATGTGTAGTTGTGAAACATTCCATTTAGATGTGAAACTATGTAGATTGGGTTCAAGAATTGTTCAAGAGTTGGGTTCTTTGAACATTTTATGTAGATTGACCTTTTGAAAGCCAGGGCTTGAAATGTAACAGAATTTGTATTTAGTCGGACATCATTTTTGCATGTTTAAATGTTTTTTTAAGGAAACAATGGAAGTTTTAATCAAGTGAAAGACTTTAATAAATTAGAATGAAGCTTGGAAAGGAAGAGAAGAAATGGAGATTGACTTTTGTGGAACTTCAACTAACGTTGGTACTAGAACTCAAGAAGAACCAAGTAGACAACCTCAACCAAAATTTCAATTTGATTTTGATATAAAGGTAAATTTTTTAAGTAATAATTCTTTTTCCAAAGTTGTACTCCTCCACACAATTTTACTCTCCAAGTGTGTATATTCAATGTGGATGTTTTCTCATTCTTACCTTTTTTCTTCCATTTAAGGTTTTTGTTTAAGTTTTTGACATTCAAAGTGGTTACATGTGTGTGCTCCTACTTCAAATTCAGTAAGGTGTGTTCTTTATCGAAAATTACATTACACCAAAAATCTAATTGATTTACCGACGACAATATTTGGTGATCTTTAATATCACCCACCAAATAGAAATTAATTAAATTTCTATTTCACTCAACCTCCAAATTCAATTATTTACCAAGTGGCCTTAACAAGTTATTTGTATTTATCGAATTTCGTCAATTAGTTTGTCCACAAATTGATCGAATGTGGCAAGCCTTTTCCACAAATGGGTAATAGATTCCTTCGTTATCCTCATCGCACCTATAATAAAATGTACCCAACATGAGGTCCATTTACATAATCATTTTTCAAAGTTTTTCTATACGCAACAGTTTGTGTTCCTTTATTTGGTTCTATTAACTAATAGCAAGAAGTTCCACCAACCTTTTATGGGTTTTGCCATCCTTTCCATCTTTTTCCCAAAATCAGATGGGCATTTTCCATTAACATTATAAAACATTGTCAATTTTTACAACATCCACACCTCACTCTCTGGTTTATTTGATTTCTAATAAACTAGCAACTTTTCATGTGGAGGGTAAAGTTGAACTCAATGTTCTTGTTGACGATTTTGGAATCTTGCATGTCATAGAAAAATGTTTGTGTGTTATGTTTGGTTTCCATTTGGGAACTGTTCATGTTTCCAAGGACGAAACATATGATGATAACAACAATGTTATTAGATTCATTTATTAGGTTCTAATGTTGGGTGATTTTAGTTTCGAATAGAAAGTGAATGTCGGGAGGTTTAGGATTGTTGCGGAAAATCTTCCAAAAAGTTTTCAAAATACTATTTTAATGCCAAAAATTATAGCATCTATTACAAATGTCTCTTGCATCTTGTGGAGATCAAACAAGAGGTTGTTCCAAAACGTGTCAATCCTCAATCTTTGTTCATAGATTTGTGGGACTTGTTTGATGAGGATGGAATGCCTTCAATCTTTCTGTGCTCATCGACCTCTTCTTTACACATGAGTCATTTTACTTTAGTTTTTGCTTATTCCCACTATTCCATTTGAGACATTCCCTTTTTGCTAAATGTAGTAAATTGTTTTTGAGCAATGTTGTTTGCTGCGCATGTAGCTCCAAGTTGAAAGATTTGAACTATGATAACTTTTGCATTCAGAATGTTTGTTACAATTTGACCATATTTAATGGTGATGTTTTGTTTGAACTCCCCCCTATTATCACTCTAGGTAGATGCAAGGAATGGAAAGGACCATTACACCATAATGCATCTTTTACAACTACATATAAGACTAAATTTGTACTCATATAGGACAAATTCAACTACATATGATTACATGACTAGCTAGTCCATTAGTACATGTCGCATAGGACTTCCAATTGTTTATGTGTCGTAATTGTAAACATACATATGATTATCTTTTGTGATTACACACACACACACACACACACACCTAATAAATAATTATATTTATGTAATTAATATAATGTAATTATTTATAATCATAATATAAATATAAATAAATAATGGTGATTATTGAAATAGTAATATTAAATAAAATTTCTAATATTATTATTTTCATCCTATGATAGTTTGCCAAGTGGCATTACATAATGCTAGCTTAAAATATAACTTAAATAATTAGGTAGGTCACATAATCTAGGTAGTAAACAAACCAAAGTAGGTACCTAGGCCTAGGTAGCCTCTACATAGGGTATATTTGGTCAACATGTCATTGTTGACCACAATCATGCCACTTGTGAAGTTTGATCCTTGGATCCTAAGGATGGAAATCAAATCCTTAACCAACAAACTATCCCACTTGATACATAGACATAGTGGGGTGCATTTTATTTAAGCCATGTTTTGTTGTAAACGTTGCACAAATGCCAACTTTAATATTTAATATCTTATTGATATTTTGTCCAAATGAAAAAGTTAAAAGTTCATTATTAATATTTTTTAATTGATGTACACATTTATATTTTTCTCCTTTTAAAAATGTAAACTTATTTGAGTGAATAAAGTTTGAATTTCGTTATTGCAATGACCATCTTTTCCTTAAAAACTCAAGCACATGATTTAATTATACATGGAGATAATATAAGTAATGATATACCTCCCACATTATAAACCTATATTTCATTAAAATTATATATTATAAAAATTTGATGTATTGAATATATGTGTTATTTTCATATAATCTTCATAAATAAATCATAATATTTTAGATTCAATAAAAATTTAATGCATTTAAAAATATCTATTGTAACATTTATGATGTAAAATATTAATTTAAAGATTAACCTCTAATTTTAAAATTATTAAATATTGCTATATAATTAATAATTTTATGTAAATTTAATTATAATATATTATTAATATTAATATTATTTATGATTTAACCATTAAATTATATATAATTTTTTAAAATGAAATTATAATGTTTAATTTATATATTATAATAGAACGATATAATTCTAAATAATGATTATAAATAATATAAATAATATAAATTTATATTTAATTATAGAAATGAATCATTATGAATGTTGTCGATAAACATTTTTTAATTTTATTATTGATTTATTTTTTAAAAAGAAATTATAATACAAGTTATAACTAACATTATCTATGTTTTATAATGTGATTTATTAATTCAATATATTAGAATTTAATTATTTAATTAATTTAATTATTAAAAAAACTTTAATAACACCAAAAAATCAAAATAATAATAAATAAATATTCACATGTGGTCATTTATACAATGTAGTTGCATCGTAGTCGCAAATGTCACAACATAATCATGAAAATGACTGAAAAAAGTGACTATGAACAAAACAAAGACATGATTAGGAAAATGACTACATGACTAGACTTAAACATAGTTGCAAAATTTTCCAGTCATGAAGGATGCATTTTGGTGTAGTAGAAACATGATGGCCATGTGTGGTGCAAGGTTAAGATGACTAACATCAAGAACGATTTCAACCTTACTTTTCGAAAGGCACACTGGTTGGGCCACTTGCAATGTTGGAATGATGGTTGTGAATTCTTTCTTTTTAATAATTGTAGAAATGAAACAACTTGGATTGGTGACGTGGTTCATGACGTTCAAGGAGGTCGTTTTGCTCATGGTCCACCATTTTGCAAAATATGTAATAGCACCCCCTTTTGTGTTAATCTATGTGTAACTTGTATGTATTACGTCATGCACAAGTAAAAGAATTTGACTTGAACAACTATTCATTTAGGTATGCATGATCATCTGGTGACTTAAGGTCACTATAAAGAAGCTTTCTATCAAGTCAAATCCTTGGTCAAGGAGGAGGTGTTTCACATATTGGAGGCTACTGCGTTGGCCATTATGTTGGTTGCAAGTATAACCATTCTCTCTGAACACCAATTGAATGAAGATGGAGAAAGGCCAATGGAAGTTCTCAAATGCAACAAGTTGTGCCTAGTGATGGACAAGTTCATAGCGTTGTCTTCCCCCAACATCTAGAATTTAATTGCATCCTTTAAGCATTGACTAGGGAATAGAGGGTATGTTTCTAGCATTCTCATTCTCAAAGCAAACAATGGGGTGTATGCACTCTAAGGTGGCTCATTTTTGGCATATGCTCCACTCCCTAAAAGTCCATACATTAATGTTAAATTAAAAGTCTATTTTGATATCATTAATTTAATGGGGAATTACATGGTGGTTAATGAACTAAAAAACCCATATGAAAATAAACCATTTTAAACAAATTTTTAATGTACATCTTAAGAAAATAAAAATTGAAATCCACCCAAAAATGATTATGATATGGACTTATGAAAATATAGCTCATTTTAGGCCATTCAAAAGTCCATAATTTTTCTTCTAGCAATTTTTTTGCACATATGTTTCTTAAATTTTTTTCTAACATATCATATATTGAGTCCCTATAATATATCACAAATAAAATTCATACAAAAAAATGCATGTTTATAGAAGCATAAACAACAAACTAGTCCATATTTTTCGACTTAAAAAATCCATTACTATATGCTTGGTGTATATATGTTGTAATTTTTTTAATAGATGTTTTTTTTTCAAGTTGACAATCAAAATCTAGTCACAAATTTGGAAAATTGTTATTTTTATGCCATGTTAATAACATGTAAATGCATGCCATTCTGCAAAAAATTGGATCACAACACAAAAAGTGAGCTACTTTACCTTGCAACCACCCAATGGTTATTGTTTAATTCAAGATAGTTATTTTCCAAGGGAACAAATTGGAAAGAAAGTGTTCCTATCCAAGATGTTTCTACATGGAGATGGTAGTGACCGTGATTTAGCTAAGTGGTAGTGACCGTGACCTCCTAACCCCTTGGATCATGTTTGATCATGTAAAACATGTCAAGGGTTGGACAAAACTCACATGCCGTGTGTCTGATTCTTTCTACTACAAGGTGATGACAATTACGATATGTGATATGTAATTTGAAGACATGGAGGCTTAGTGTGTAATGTGGTAAAATTTAAACAAGGTCATGGCCAATAATGGTGTTCTTAATCCAAACTTCAAAAGATTCATGGTTGATAGTGCTTAGGCTAATTGGAACATACTTTGAATTGTTTATGGTAATGGAGATCCAAGTGAGTTGATGGTTGACAGAAAATGTTTTTTTTTTTCATTAGAGTTAATCCATGGACAAGACACAAAATATCAAATCAAGCTAGAGTTGTGAGACAAACATAAGACATTGTGTTATGAATACAAAAATGTCATTTCTTGGAAAAGGCTAATGCTTAGTATGTAGCAATTTGGTGTTAATGGTATTCCTTAGGTGCTATTATGAAGCTGGACTTCAAGAGTTAGAGAATTGGTTTAGTTTTCTAGCACTTTCATGTGAAACAATGGGGAGGATTTATGATATATGTATTGTTTTCAACCCTCCCACACATCTTTTCTTTCACCCCACTTTTTTGACAAGTTCACATCTATGCTGCTAGTCATTTTAATATTGCATAACAAACATTTATTTTTCTTGCAAAAATTCTCTCCCAAAGAGCTTGTAGACATGCCCATGTGCAACCTTTCAGAGATAGTGCACAATGTATGGCTTCAGTAATTTGGGAAAAGGGTAGCATGTTTGTATGTTGCGACATTCGATGACTACATTCAAGCTTTCAAACAATTGACATTGTATTCTCATTTCAAGCAAGGTGGTTGACCAGGTCAAGGGCTTGATAAGAGTGAATTACTTTTGTGTAAAGCAACCCAATCTAGAGATCCAAAACAACTTGTAGATGTAGTTTTGAAATATTCCCCAAGATCGGCTTGCACAATTAGAATTGCACATATGGAAGGTGAGGAGATCTTTGGCTCTTACAAATAGAAGGCAAACCTAACATTTGGATTAGAAGGGGATTCACATAGGCATGACTATGTGAATTTTTCTCATCTTCATGTAAACCATATAATTGTCAAATCACGTGTGAAATTGTGGAACTTGGGCGAATCAAATTCAAGGATTGTATTTATTAGAGTTTAATTTAGCATAATAGTATTGAAAACAAAAAAGTTATTTTTTATTTGTGATTTTTGACTTTGCAATCTTTTCTAACTAGTGGTTGTTGGTCTATGATCTTTACAACCCTATCGAAGGAATTTTTAACCTTCAAAATCTTTGTATGTTTTAAAATCTAACCAAGTGCATTCAACATCCTTGAACATAATTTTGTATGTATCGGTTATCCATTAAACATATTTCAAATTAATTATTTAGTTTTTTTTATTCTTAAAAAAAACTATGTATGATTGAAATAATTATTTTGAAGGACTCAAAAGGATTGAATATGTTTCCTATTGGCTTGACTTTGATATTTCATTCTATACATCCAGCTTTAGTTGTTTTACTTTGAAAAAACACATAATGCCCAATCATGATGTGGATAAAATTAAAGTTGAAGTTAAAACTTGTATCAACTTATAAGGCCAACATGGTAGGTAGGTGATTATGAAGCCCAGTGAAGGCAAAGTGGGTTTGAATGGCTAAAAAGGCTTTGGGCCTATTGTGTGAGCTTCATACCACTACGTGAACATGTTAAATTTCTCACAAAACATTTGTGTTCTTACATGATTAATTTAAAATTCAAATATTTTCCATCATTTAAAATTTATTTTTAAGCCATTTTTTTGTTTGAACTAGTCAATAAAGGATATCTAACATGATAGTCAAACATGCATCTTAACATGACACTTAAACAAATTACAGTTTTTCAAATTAAATTTTTATTCGAATGTGAACATATGAGAAAATTTCAAAACATATAGCAATTTCCATTGAAGTGATCATCCCATTGTTGGAATGTAAGTCTCATATATGAGTTTCTAGAATTAGCCCACATGTTTGCCCACTTAGAATCATCACCACCTTCATAGGTGCATTCTTGAATGTAGGAACTAGGTTCACCTATTGGAGGCCCAATGCATGCACCTATTTGACCAACATTTCACCCAAATTGATGTGAGAATGACTAATTAACAAATCATGTGGAAGTTTTAAAAAGACTTTAAAATATATAGGTTACAACTTTGAACCATGTATGGGTTTCTACTTGGCATGTAGAAAAAATTAATTAATTAATGTTACATTGAAACATTGTCACATTAACATCCAAAGTTTGGAAGAATATGACATGCCATAAAAATTTAAACATGTTAATCACCGATCAACATACCACTAAAAATACCAATGTAAACTATTGTACGGGGGACAAATTGCCTTTTTCCTCCATGGCTATCTTCTACCATAGTCATTATCTTTCTATGATTGAAACTACCATGCAAGCAAGTAAATGCAAAGAAAAATATAGAAAGTTACAATCAAGGTAATTGCACAATAACATATGCACACATGTAGATTTTATAGACATATGTCTTGTATTCAAAACTCTTCCAAGTTCATGACAAAAAGAACTACAAACCTTCCTAGAAATTGACTTTTAATTATAAGTGGTCCTTGAAAATCTAGAAGTCTTCCCTTCTTTATAGGTGAATAAGTGGTTTGAAATTTTTTGGATGAAATTTCATTAAAAAAAGTGTGTTTTTCTAATTTTTGAACAATAAATGCATAATAATAGTTTTTTAAGGAAAAAAACCACTACCATATCAAAGAGGAGGAGATTATATAGATGGGAATTACATTATTTTTTCAATTTTCTTTTGTTTGTTAATGTTTTATGATTCACAAACATGTGGCCCTATGGCTGTTGAAAAACTATAAGTTATGTATTATATGTACATTAATTTATCCAATCCTCTTCATCTAACCGTTGGATCAAAATTAATTTTGACTCAAAAATAAACTTTGAATTCCAAAAGGTGTTCATGCAAATTAAATTTTCTTTTTCTTGTGTTTAGGATAGCCAAAGGATACCATCAAGATATTAGCTTACTACGTACTAATATATTCATTATACATCACCTTTTTTGGTAAAAAGTGGTTCACGCTTAATGTGATTTCACCTGAAAGACCTACATTGAAATTATTGTCCTTAGATTATGAAGTTCATGTAAACTCTTCATGGATGGTTAAACAACTTCATCGCAATTTGGTAGCCTTGGATCAAGCCACACCCATTCACATATGCCTTGATTTGTTACTTTTTAAATGATTCCAAGGGATGTCTTTTCATTGTGATGTTTTATCCACCCCAACATCATCAACATAATTAATTTCCTCACTAGAGTCAACTCTTATTCTTGTTTGGAAATTCAACATTTATAGGCCATAAAATTAATTTCAAGTAACATGCTTTTGGACTACCACATCAAATTTGCACTTACTTTGGGCATGCGTGTTACTTTCACATTGCCCAATCATTAATGATTCTAGTAGTATCCTCAAGATGTGCTAAGGGCAAAGATGAGATGTAGGAAATATCTAATTGATATGTAATGTACATTAGTTTCATGCATTATACAAAATACAAGATACATACATTTTTTACTTTAATTATATCAAGAGACCCTTTGATATCCTCTTTCACCTTTTGTAACTTACATAAGTGATGTGTTTCATTCAATACATTATGTTGCTTCTCGTGTGTTTCTCTAGTGTTGTCTCACATTCTTAGATATTTTTTATGTGGTATTAAAACTACACCAATGATGAATCAAAATCACATCAAAGAATGAGAAGTTATCTATGAAATTAGAAATAATCTAAATTAGAAATTTCATAACAAACTTGACAATAAATGACTACAAGAAAACATGACTCAATTATTGGTGTTAATGTTAAAATGGGGAATCCCATATATTCAACATCGAGAAATTTATGAAACAATTATCTAAATTGAAAGAATTGCAAGCAAATTGATTTATACATTTAAAATTGAAAAGTTGATGACATCTAGAAATGTTTATAAATATAGATACAAGTCACATTTCCAAATTTGATGGATCTTACTTCAACATTTGGAAACATAAGCTAATGTTAATTGACTTTCAAAGTAGAATAACTATGGTCATTGGTTGATGGTACATAACGAAAACTAATGAATCCAACACCATTAGAATTCAATGTTGGTATTCCTCCATTACTTGCCACATGTGTAGGTAGCATAAGTGCATGGGAGGATAAATATATGACATGTCTAAAACTAATAAATAATTTCCTAGATAATTGTGTAATATTTCATGTTTAATCATGTTCTACTTCAAGATTAGCATTGATTGAATTATAAAACTCTTTGAGTCACAAGATGTTGTGTAAAAAATGTATCTAAAGGATAAATTTCACATGTCGAAAATGAAATAAAATGATAGTATTATAGAACATATACATGTTTAAAAAGCACATTTGGAACAATTGTTAGCCATTGGTGCAACAATCCTAGATGATGAAGTTGTATTTACCTTGATGAGGAGTATGCATCCAAGCTATAATACTTTTAATACTCCTTTGAGAAGATAGTCAAATTTGACTTCAAAATCTTTAATTATATTTAATACAAGAAGAAAATTTTATGAAAAATATGAAAATAAGCATGGGTAATACTTCAACATTGTACACAAAAAGGAAAAATCCAAATTTTAATTGAAAGTTTAATATATTTAAAGATCTTTTATCCAAAAAGATGAAGAAGATACTTTCAATACTTTCAAATTTGTTGGTAGAAGCAAACTAAAACATACTTTTATTGTGAGAAATTTGGACATTTGATGAAAATTTGTAGAATAAGAATAACAACAAAGGTTGCTAAAACTAGAAAGAAGTCAAATTTTGTTACAAATTTTTTTATAAAAAATAAATTAAATAAATTAAATAAATTAAAATTATATATATATGCTAATGCTCTTATGGCAAATGAAGCAATTATTATGTACCAAGTCATTACTTGGTACATAGATATAGGGGCAACACAACATATGTGTTATAAAATAAATTCGTTCATAAATCATCAAAAGTGTGATAGTAACCAAGTTGTGTTCTTGGGAAATAGTACTTCATGTCAAATTGTTGGAAAAGGAGAAGGAACAATTAAATTATCAAATGGGATGGAAAAAAAATTTCCAAACATGTTATGTGTTCTTGGTTTTAAAAATAATTTATTTTATGTTAAACAATTTGATAAATTTGGTGGAGGAATTCACATTAAGTCAAGATTATGCACATTTAAAAAAAAAATTAGGTCAAGTCATAACAAAATGTAGACTAGAATATGATCTTCATAAATTAAGAGACATATTCAAACCTAAACAAAAAGCACTTGACATCCTAGTAATAACACAAATAAGTGAAGCTAACATATGGAATTTAGGACTAGGCCATATTCATAAAAAAAGATTAAAAAAATTCAATCAATGTTTAAAAATTTAGATTCATTTAATGAAAATGAACTAACATAATGCACACCTTGCTTAAAGGTAAGCAACATATATAAAAATAATTTTAAAAAAATAGGAATTAAGAGAACATTAGAAATCCTTGGCCTTGTTCATTCTAACATATGTAGGCCCCTTCAAACTAAAACACATTCAAGCTGTAAATATTTCATAACTTTTATAGACGACATGACTAGATATAGTTATCACAAATCAAAAGCATTTGACAAGTTTCTTTATTATATATATTTTTGTAAAGAAAAAAAATTAACCATAAAATAATTTTGTTGAAATCTAATTGCAAAGGTGAATACAAATTAGATGAATTTAATGAATATTGTCAAAGAAGGAATCAAGAGAGAATTTATAGTAGCTTATACACCATAGCAAAATGGTATATGTGAGAGGAAAAATAAGACATTGAGGGAAGCTTTAATGACAAAAAAATATTTGCAAAATTAATGTCCTACAAAAGTTATAAATGAAAATAAAAATCCATAAGAGTTATGGTTTGGTCATCAACTAAACTTTTTAAATCTAAAAGTTTTTGGTTGTAAATCTCACATCTTAAAGAAAATTAAGAATTTATATACATATTTAATAAAATGTATCTTTCTTGGATATAGTGATGAATCAAAAGTATATCATCTAATGAAAACTAAAAAAAATCAATAAATATTTCACAAGGTGTTATCTTTGACAAAAAATTCATAAAAAAAAAGGAAATCACCATGCAAGAAAAAGATGATGGAGACCTTTTACTTGATGCCAACTTATTAACTAAGTAAAAAAAAAAAAGAATTTACTTGTAAGTGGAGAAGTTGAAGCATATCAAAATCAACTATTATCCATGAAAATTAGCAACAAAATCAAGTTTTGAAAAAATCAAATAATACATAACAATTTTAATTAAATCAAAACGTATGTATTTTGCAATCAAAAGGTTCACATTTTCATGATGACATTGCGAAGGCATTTTCACAATTGTCATTAAAACATAAAAATATATTACTTAAAATGATGATGTCATTTCCATATTACGAAGTCAAAGTACTAAATCTAATTCTTCAAGACTTTAAAAAACTATAAACCATCAAGAAGTCAAGATTGAAACTATACAAGGCAAATTTCAAAATAAGGAAAATATAAGACATCATTGTCATCATCACCATCCATGTGAAACAAATTTTGTTCATCTCAATTTACAAGCTCCTATCACAATGCAAGAAGTTATAAAATGTCGCAACCCTAACTTGGCCAAGTGTGGGGGTGAAGCCCAACACTTGGAAGAAGTGGGGATTTGGAGTCCTCCGGGACTCCCGAATGTTCAGAGCTCGATAGCAGGACCCAAAACACCTCGCATTGGGGTGTTCTTGATGTCATTGGAAAGGTCTTGAAGCGTAGATATCGAAAATGCCCTCGCATTGGGCATTTGGACATCTGTCGCCCAAGTTATGGGCAA